>OBZO01000006.1_pt1 | contig 269597 bp, 193 predicted proteins | sample 1477001 | NCBI WGS metagenome assembly OBZO01 (sample SAMEA2580258, study PRJEB22360) | human gut metagenome | biome: human gut; feature: human-associated habitat; material: faeces | place: Denmark | collected 2008/2010 | reverse complement strand
TCTCCAATGGAGTGAATGGTGTGTGGTTCCTAAATGCTACAACCGGTATTTTCCTGCCATTAAGTGGTTGGCGTGATAATAGTCCAGGAACGGAAGCGGAGCACTGGCCAGGAACTTATGGTGACTATTTTACAGATGAATCAATTAATGCTAATGATTGTTATAGATTGAATATAGCTCCAGGGGAAGGTAAAGCCGATGTCAATAGCACACAAAAGAGAATAGTATACCCAGTTCGTTGTGTCAAAGGGCCCAAACTATAATATTTACCTTTAAACAAAAAGAATGAAAACAGAACGGTTCTTCGTCAAATTTGGTGGTAAGTTTTCTTTTACTCATGGAATCTAATTCAGTTTTCGGAAGTGTAAGCCCTCGTTTATAGTTGACAAAAAAGCAGGTATCCCGGCTTTCCCCCGAAGAGTCCATCCATGAGGTGAAGAAGCGAATTTTAGAATAAACCATCTGAAAATCAATATCTTTAAAAAGTAAGATTTCTATCCTCAAAAGCTTTGTTTTAACACAGAGTTAAAGCTTGTTCTTTGGATATGAATAACAAGTTCTTTAAATGCAAAAGACTTGTTATTTGCGCACAAGAACCTGACAACCTGCAAAAGGCGTTAACAATGTTAATTGAAGAAAGGTATAAGGATGAAGATACCGGTCCGGACGGCGCAAATTCACTTCCGAAACTTGAGTTATCTTATTCAGCCGGTGTCTGTTTTTTCTTATTAAAGCAAGCAAAAAGGACAATTATCAACTTGAAAATAAAGAAATAAAGAATTCACCACCAAATTTGAAGAAGAACCAACAGAACTTTAAGGTTGGCTGATCAATAACACTACTGAAAATAAAAAAGCAAAATCTTAATCCTGAAAAGTGCCGGAAATCTAACTTTGGTTGATGCGATGAATGAAATGAAGAAACAAGCCAAATATGTACCAAAAACGGCTCTTCATAGCACCAGGCAAAACACCACTATCGAAACTCTTACGACTAAAAACAGAGATATTATTGACAATCCACAGTCTAATATTCTCAAAGATATTGCATAAATCAAAAGGTGCGAGGCAACCGATTCGGAATGAATCAGTTGCCTCATTATAACTTTAATCATTCCTCCAACAAAATTCCAAGCGCACCGCTTGAAGGGAAATCTAAAATACTCCAGTGACAACAGTCCCTAAAAAGCAAGCACAAAAATTCAACTAAAGGAAACATCACTCCTCTGATAATAAACACCTTATATGTAATATCATGTTTCAAAGGACGTTCGTCTGATGCAACAAAGATAAACCTCTTTTTTTATTCATGCAAATCTTTTTACATAGTTTTAATTATCAGCGATTTATCTACCCCCCTTGCATCCAGTGCAGAGGGTAAAAATGGTGTTTCAAAAAACGAACGTTTTTTGAAACACCATTGTGTATCCAAGACCGTTATATCTGATTGTAATACACAAACTTACGCATAATAAAAGTGGTATCAAACAGCCTTTCCGGACCTATACGAGAATGTATAAGTCCGCAATGTGTCTTTGATACGATTATTCACTTTAATATCTTAGTATATGAATAGAACTTTTATTACGCGAGAGTGTCTCGGTAAAGCCTTATGGCTGTGTTTTTGCCTTTCGATAGCAGGATGTGCGGAAGATGACAGAATGACTCCCCTGTCTGCTGACAGCGGGGATACTGCCGACGAGTTAATCCCCATCCAAATCAGTCTGACGGGTGACAACGACTATCATTCTTCCTCTTTTAATGACGCTTCGACCCGTAACCACTCTCCCCTGATCGCCGAATGGGTGGGGGTAAAAGCTTTCTCCCCTACACGCACGGGAGAGCAACCGGACTATGAAGGTCCCCGGATAGCCTCGATGGAACTGACGGAAGATACTCTACCCTGTGCAAATACCCGTGCAACAGTGCCTGCGGGAGTTTATTTCCGGCTGATTGTTTTCCGGAAGTCCGGAAATAACTATGTCTTCCAGTCGGCGGCCGATTACACCTCAAATGGTACGGGCACTCCTGTACTCAAACAAGGGAAATTGCTGACACGCTCGGGAACGATACGCGTGGTGGGTTACTCCTTTAATACCGCTACAGCTGCCGACTTGGGAACTATGCCCGCATCATATACCTACAACAGTAGCACAGTGTCTATCCCTAACATGAGCAAGGACTTCATGACCTTCGATTCCGGAGATATAACGAATGTAAACAGCCTCAGCCACAATCTTCTTCCGGTGAGCTTCGGCCAGAAGCTATGTAAATTGACGATTACCATCAGTCCTACCGGGTTTCCAAGCAATACGATCAGCAATTGCACGGGTGTATACGTAAAGCAAGGGGGAAATTCCACATCGTGGAAGATCGGTCCTTCGACCAATGTGGTAGCCGCCAACACGAATAATACCGCGGCATTCAGTCCGAACACGACCCTGAGTACAACCATACGCATGGTTCCGTTTGCAGGGGCCAGGACCATTACAGTGCATTTCAATACGTTGACAATAAACGGACGGACCGTGCCCAACAATACGGAAATCACCTCCACCCAAAGCGTGCAACTGAAAGAGGGAAAAAGCTATACGATGAAAATACAGTTTAAGAAAGCCATCGGAATTAATGTACCCTACGGTGATATTAATCTCACACAAAATGGGTGTACAGCAAACGATAAGACCATCTTATCAAAACTCCGATGGGCTGAAGGTAATCTCAATTCCCAAAGCAACTACAATCTGACATGGGCTTCTTCTACTACCGATTACGGTTACTATTATATATGGAAGAATGTATACGTATCATCCGGTTATACAGGTTATGGTGCTGTCGATCCTTGTACACGTCTTGACGAAAGTAAATACGGTAGCGGTTGGCGTACTCCAACAAGAAATGAATTCACAAGTCTCTCCCGCTGTAGTAACAAGCAATTGGTAAAGTATAACGGTACCCAAGGTATGTGGTTTATGAATAGCTCGATCGGTCTATTTTTGCCTGCTGCAGGCTGGCGAGACGGCAACAAAGGTAGTGGTACTGCTGCTACCACTTATACCGATGGCACAGGCAGCTACTACTGGAGTAGTGACCTCAACGGCAATTCAGGCTACGGTCTTTACATCCGCAATAATGACGTCTTCGTAGACGGTAACGGTAACAGGCAGTCCGGTGTTTCTGTCCGATGTGTTCGCAATCTTTAGTGAGTTTACCAAATGGGACCAGAAGCCAGTGAGCCTGACACTTTAAAGAACGGGCTTTCTGGCTCTGCACAAACACCTATACTACATCAAGCTCCGCCCATCACTGATAAACCTGTACCGGAAGTTCTCCCCTTAAAGCACCCAAAGCATTCAATGCCAAAGCCTCCATCTCATCTTCTCCCGGATACACGAAGACAGGAGCAAGAAAAGAGATACGTTCCCTTAAACGGGAAATTACGTAATCAGAATAGGCAATGCCTCCGGTCAGCAGGATGGCGTCTACCTTTCCATACAAAACAGTAGAGGCAGCACCGATACTTTTAGCCACATTGTAGATCATGGCATCGAGCACCAACCGGGCATGATCATCACCTGCCTCAATGGACTGAATAACGGCAGGAATATCAGTAGTTCCCAAATGGGCGGTAAGCCCGGCACGGCCCGAAATTCGTTTCTTCAATTCATCTTTGGTGAATTTCCCGCTGAAACAGAGGTCTATCAGTTGTCCGGCGGGAAGAGTTCCGGCTCTTTCGGGTGAGAAAGGACCTTCTCCATCCAATGCATTATTGGCATCGACTGCACGCCCACGACGATGGACCGCAACGGAAATGCCTCCTCCCAAATGGCAGACAATCAAATCAAGATCTTCATAACGAGTGCCATGTTCGGCAGCATAACGACGGGCAATAGCTTTCTGATTCAGTGCATGCCAGATAGTGATACGCGGCATCAAGGGCGAACCGGTAATGCGGGCAACCTCTTCCAGTTCGTCCACCACACCCGGATCTGCAATAAACGCCCGGCACCCGGGTAAAGCTGCGGCCAATTCATCGGCTATCAAACCTCCCAGATTGCAGGCATGCGTACGCATGGCATGGAGGGTATCCCGCTTCATAGCTTCGTTAACCTCATAAACTCCACCGGGAATAGGCTTCACCAAACCTCCGCGTCCAATGACAGCATCGAACTGGAAAGGAATATCATTTGCCTCCAACTCCCGGAGGACAAGTGATTTACGAAACTCAAACTGGTCGATCACCTGGGGGAAGGCAGACAACTCTTCTACTGTATGGCGGATGTTGCGTACCAACAAAGGAGTTTCGTCTTCATAAACGGCAATCTTTGTTGAAGTGGAACCGGGATTGATAACAAGGACCCTTTCACTCTGTCCATTCCTTGCAGAAGGGGAAGTGGGGATTGCATTCAGTTTATCCATATTCTTAGTTTAATTATGATCATCATTCGGAGCATCTTCCTCCCTCTGCCGACCGGGTAGAAGCCGTCAGGCATGCCATCGCAATGCTATAATACTTGGAAAGTCCGGAATCACTACGTGACGGTAGCACCACCGGACAAATGGGGCCTTGCAGCAATCCTGCCATATCGGCCTTGGCAAATAATGAAACAGACTTATAAAAAGCATTGGCCGACTCGATATTAGGGAATATCAATACATCTGCCTGCCCATTGATAGGCGATACAATTCCTTTAATATCCCCGCTGGCCTGCTCGCAGGAAGTACGAACATCCAACGGGCCATCAATAATAACATTGCCAAACTCTCCGGCTTCGGCCAACTCCACGATATTAACATAATCGAGCGAATGGGGGAACTTGGCACTTACCTTCTCCGTACAGTGAATCAAAGAGATGCGCGGCTGTTCTATCCCAAACCTCCGGCAGGTACAGATGGCGTACCAAACCATCTCAATACGTTGTTGTAAAGTGGGCCGGGGAATAACAGCCGCATCCGAAAAGAACAGTAATTTATCATACGTCGGAATCTGCATTACAGCCAAGTGAGTCAGGATCTTTCCTTTGGGTAGTAGCCCTTTCTCCTTGTCAAGAATAGCATGAAGCAGGTTGTCAGTATTAATAATCCCTTTCATCAAAATGTCGGCCCCCCCTTCCCGGACAATGCGGACCGCTTCACGCGCTGCCTCATCGGGATCTTCGATATGGATGGTCTTCACATAATCCGGATACTTTTGCAAGGTAGGATACTTTTGGAGGATGGCTGAGTCACCAATCATCAGAAATTCTGCAATACCCTCGTCAAGTGCACGGGCAATGGCATATTCTGTATTCGGATCATTGGCACAGACAACGGCAATCCGTTTCCGTCGGTTTAAGGTTTTTAGGTGTTCTGTCAGTTGGTCGAAGTTTCTAATAGGTTCCATAACGTTAGATTTTTAGCAAATATCAGAAAAAGGATCGAGAAGTACATCATGGTATACTGAAAAAATGGGTAAACCGGATAACATTTTGATATTATACAACGCTTTCATTTCTACGGATGCAGGTAATTTCGTTTTTTAATGTAAATTTGTATCCTGTTAAACACCTATAATCAAACAGAACCATGAAAACAAAAACTTTTCTCGCTCTTTTCTGCCTGCTGTGTATCAGTTCAGGCTTTTCATCGTGCCAACGTCATTCGTCTGACCAGTGGACATTGGTTTGGGAAGATAATTTCGACCAAAAAACAGGCTTTGACCCACAGGTATGGAGCAAAATACCACGTGGCAAATCGGACTGGAATAACTATATGACAGACTTCGACTCTTGTTTCGATATGCGTGACGGCAATATGGTGCTGCGGGGTATCATCAATTACAGCCAGCCCAATGACACAGCACCCTATCTGACCGGAGGGATTTATACCAAAGGGAAAAAGGCATTCAGCAACGGGCGTCTGGAGATACGTGCCAAGCTGAACGGTGCACGCGGCGAATGGCCGGCTATCTGGATGCTTCCGGTAGATGCTCCCTGGCCGATGGGTGGAGAAATCGATATTATGGAACGTCTGAATCACGACACAATCGCTTACCAGACTATACATACCAACTATACATACAATCTGGGCATCAAAGACAATCCGTTGTCACACTCCGTAGGTACGATCAATCCCGATGACTACAATGTATATTCGGTAGAAATGTATCCGGACAGCATTGCATTCTATATCAATGATACGCATACTTTCACCTATCCCCGCATCGAAACAGACAAAGAAGGGCAATTTCCCTTCGATCAGCCTTTCTATCTGCTGATCGACATGCAACTGGGTGGCTCGTGGGTAGGAGCTGTAGACCCGAAAGAACTTCCTGTAGAAATGCATGTAGACTGGGTAAAATTCTACCAGAAGAAATAAACTAAAACAAATTCACTGAATGAAGATACAATTCCCTCCATTCCTGCACGAAGGCGATAAAGTTGCCATCGTATCGCCTTCGGGCAAGATAGACAATATGTTTCTGAGAGGTGCCAAGACGCAACTGGCGTCTTGGGGACTGGTCCCTGAAATGGGGAAACACGTCCGTAGCTCCTGGGGATGTTATGCCGGCACCATCCGGCAGCGCGCTTCGGACTTTCAGACAGCAATGGATGACAAAGAAATTAAGGCGATTTTATGTAGCCGTGGCGGCTACGGAGCGGTTCATCTTATTGAACGGCTCGACTTCACCCGTTTCCGCGAACACCCGAAGTGGATAATCGGATTCAGTGATATCACAGTGCTCCATAATCTGTTTCAGTACAACGGGTTTGCTTCGTTACATGCTCCTATGGCACGCCATCTCGCAGTAGAAGCGGCCGACGATCCGTGTTCACTGTACCTGAGGGATATACTTTTCGGTAAACTGCCTGCATATAAATGTAAGCGTCACAAGTTGAACCGACTCGGCACAGCCAAGGGTATTCTGCGTGGTGGCAATATGGCAGTATTCCACGGCCTTCGGGGAACTCCATACGACATACCTCCCGAAGGGACAATCCTGTTTATCGAGGACGTGGGCGAACGTCCTTATGCCATCGAGCGCATGATGTATAACCTGAAATTAGGGGGCGTACTTGAGAAGTTGTCAGGCCTTATCATCGGACAGTTTACCGAATACGAAGAAGATCGTGCCATAAAGAAAGACCTTTATGGTGCACTCTTCGATCTGGTAGAAGAGTATAATTATCCGATCTGCTTTGATTTCCCCGTAGGGCATGTAACGGAAAATCTGCCACTGATCAATGGGGCGGAAGTAGAACTTATATCCGGAAAGAAAGGAGTAGAATTGTTAATAAACCCTCCTATCTGACCTACCCTACTGCGAAAATGACTAATTTTGAGGCCTTAACCCCAAAAGCATAATTATGAAAAGAAATTCTATGCTATTACTGACAGCTTTTATTTTGTTATCCGCCTTTTCTTGCGGAACGAACAACAACAAAACCAATTCAGTTCAGGAGCCTGAAAAGAATATAACCGTGAAAGCACCACAATTCGATGCAGACAGCGCCTATAAATACATACAGGCACAAGTGGACTTCGGCCCTCGCAATCCGAACAGTAAAGGACATGCAGCATGTGGAGAATATCTGGCTGCTAAGCTGGCAGAACATGGGGCCAAAGTGACTAACCAGAATGTGGAACTGCCCGCCTATGACGGCACGCTGCTGAAAGCACGCAATATCATCGGTTCATTCAAGCCCGAAAGCAAAAAACGCATTGCCCTTTTTGCACACTGGGATACACGTCCGTGGGCAGACAATGATCCCAACGAGAAGAATCACCACACACCAATATTGGGTGCCAACGACGGAGCGAGCGGTGTGGGCGTGTTGCTTGAAATAGCCCGACTGATCAATCAGCAGCAACCGGAACTGGGAATCGATATTATCTTTTTGGACGCAGAAGATTATGGCGCTCCCCAATTCTATAAAGGAGAGCATTTAGAGGAGCAATGGTGTCTCGGTGCACAATATTGGGCACGCAATCCGCATGTGGAAGGCTATAATGCCCGTTTCGGTATCTTGCTCGATATGGTAGGCGGCAAAGATGCCACTTTCTTTAAGGAGGTGTACTCGGAGAAGTTTGCCCGTGGAATCAACAAAAAGGTATGGAAGAAGGCTAACGACGCCGGTTACGGACGTTACTTTATTAACGAAACAGGTGGGCAGATCACTGACGACCATCTGTTTATCAATCGGCTGGCCGGTATCCCGACTATCGACATCATTCCGAACGACGAAAATTGTGAACTGTCCAGCTTCGGACCGACTTGGCATACCGTAAACGACAACATGGATGTTATCGACAAATCGACACTCAAAGCCGTGGGACAGACCGTACTGGAAGTTATCTATAACGAGAAATAATTATTCAATATGACAATCAACGAATTACAAGACGAAGTCATTGCCGAGTTCAGTGACTTTGACGACTGGATGGACCGCTACCAGTTGCTTATCGATTTAGGAAACGAACAAGAACCGCTTGACGAGAAATATAAAACGGAACAGAATTTGATTGAAGGTTGCCAGAGCCGTGTGTGGCTTCAGGCAGACGAGGTAGATGGAAAGGTAATCTTCAAAGCAGAAAGTGATGCACTGATCGTAAAAGGTATTATCGCCCTGCTGATAAAAGTTGTTTCGGGACATACACCGGACGAGATTCTGAATTCGGAACTTTACTTCATCGACCGCATCGGGCTGAAAGATCATTTATCGCCCACCCGCAGCAACGGTCTGCTATCAATGGTAAAACAAATGCGAATGTACGCATTGGCATTCAAAGCCAAAGGGACAAAAGGTTAATCTCCTCATTCTATATCGCCACAGTGGACACACAGAAGGTCCGCTGTGGCAAATCAAGGATCTTTTTCATCCACTTGATATTCCAGAATATCCCCCGGTTGGCAATCGAGTACTTTGCAGATTGCCTCAAGGGTAGAAAAACGAATCGCTTTGGCCTTTCCCGTTTTCAGGATAGAAAGGTTGGCAGGTGTAATATCTATCTTCTCCGCCAACTCCCCCAAAGATATCTTTCTTCGGGCCATCATAATGTCAAGGTTTACTATTATAGCCATAATTCCATTAATTTTTCAGTGTCCGGATTCAGATAGTAAGGTCTTGCTCCTCTTTCATCTTTAACCCGATGGCGAATACTTCGCCTACAATCAGCGAAACCAGTCCTAAAATGACCAGCATCACAGAGTCAATACTTGTCTCCATAGAGTAGCCGGATAATGAAAAGACTGAGGACAGTTCATAATCATTCATCAAAGCCGGCACCGCTTCACTAATAAAACTCAGCAACAGGGTGACTCCCAACCAACGTAACCTACGAACATTCTTCCAATTAAAAATATCCGATTTATTGATAGATACAATCAACTGCACAAACAGCACCGTAGATGCTATTACGGCCAAAATGGCAAGAAGCCCGGAGAGCACTTGCGCAACCATCAGCCAGGTGCTCCTGTCCACTTTTACATTCGTGATCAACTGTGTGTAAGCAACAGGCACATAAGATTGGGTCCGTTCATTGTAAACAGAATCTTTAAACGACGAAAAATCTTCGGGCATCAACGTAGCAATGCGAAGGTTAATAGCCTGTTCCACACTTTCATTGCCGGAATGGCTTATCTTCATGCCCTCGGAAAAGCCATGACCGAAATCACGCCCCATGTTGAATACCGAATAACAGAATACCAGAAATACCAGTAAACATAGTATGTTCAATCTTCTTTTCATATTATGACTTGTTTTTCAATCTTCATAGTTCAGTTTCACTCACTCTTTCTCCACACTCCCGGAATCGTAACCTGCTTTATCCGTAGGAAACAGCCAACGAACAGCATAGCGGCCACAGCTATCAGTATGTAATAAGATGTAGTATCGGTCACATCGCTAATCGTATCCGCATCGGGATAGGTCAGGCTCAATATCACAGAAAGGCTGTTATTCACAATGTGTATCAGGATACAGGGGATCAGGCTCCGCGTCCGGTAATAAACCCACGCCAACAGCAGTCCTCCGAAGAAGGCGGCAACTACCTGAGCCGGATTCAAATGGAATATTCCGAAAAGAAGTGCGGAAAGAAAAATCGCTTTCCGGGGAGAATATCGTTCAAGCAACGCCTTAGTAACACCACCACGGAACAAAAGTTCCTCAAGAACCGGTCCCAACAACGTGATGGCCACAATTCCCAACCAACCGGACTGTAAAGCATTAAACTGTTGTTCCAGAACATCAGGCACCCAAGATAAAACAGCAGTTAACAAGTCCATCAGAACAGTCATCGACAAGCCTATCAGAAAAGTGACCGTAAGAAACGGTAACGAAACGAATGACCAGCTCATTTTATCCTTAGGTATGTACCGGGCTTTCCATAAATAAAAAAACATCACTGCCATGGAAAGTAACATCGAAGGAGCCAGTGTCAACTCCGAAATCCGGGTGGCATCCATATTCCCACCATTCATACGGGCAACAACAGTAAAAGGAATACCTATCAGCCCACCACAGACAAGCTGGATCCCCAGATAAATAAGAATTAATTTGATCGCTGTTTTCATTCGGTTCTCTGTTTTAAATATGTACAAAGATAACGGTTTTAATTGACTACCGTTTCAGTAGCAGGGTGATTTGTACCATGTCCGTGCAAAACAGAGCTACACACAAACAAAGCTAACATAGAGATGGATACTACCAACATCGTAATGCTCATCAATGACTTTCTCATAAGATTGACTTTGGAGATTCGTTATGTTATTCAATAATAATTTATCGTTTTTCGATATGCAAAGATTGATATTAATTTCCACTTAAACAAGAAATCCGACAATTATTTATCGATAAACAATAAATATAGCATGTTTTTCGATATTAAGAGGGGCGCATATAGCTCACTCAGGGGCAAACAGAAAATACAAAATGTCAATTGACATTTTGCTTATTCCCCAAAAGAGCTTCTACTTCGGCCGCATCCCGATGAAGTTGAGCTATCAGCCCATCAATCCCATCGAACTTCAGTTCCGGACGGAGATACTTCACAAAAGAAATACGGATAAACTTATCGTAAATATTTGAATGGAAATGAAGGATGTTCACTTCTATCGAACGCTCGGGACCATTTCCTATCGTGGGGCGGGTACCGATATTCAACATACCGTTATAGGTACGCCCATCGAATGTGACATGAACCGCATAAACACCATCGGCAGGAATCAACTTATCAGGATCGTCCACACTGAGGTTGGCTGTAGGAAATCCGATCTTACGTCCCACTTGATAGCCACTCACCACCGTACCATCCAGAAAATAGTCGTAACCCAGACAACGGGACGCCATATCGACTTCACCCTGATGCAGCATCTTGCGAATGACGGAAGAGCTTACATGAAGATCATCACACACACAGGCACGGGCGCGAATTACCTCTATGCCCATCTCGGAGCCATAACGGCAATAGTCTTCGAAACCTTCACTACGGTTGTGCCCAAAGCGATGGTCATAGCCGATGACGAGTGTCTGCACCCGATAACGGTCTCTTAAAAGATCAGACATAAACTCGCGGGCAGTCAGGCGCGATACTTCCTGCGTAAAGTCAAGCATGAAACAATAGTCCACCCCTGTTTCCTCGAGCAGTGTCCGCTTTTCTTCCGGAGTAGTCAGCAGTTCCGGACGATAATCCGCTTTCATCACCTTACGGGGATGAACAGGGAAGGTAATTAATGCAGAGCGCAATCCACGAGCGGCAGCCAGCTCTCTGACTTGCTTGATCAGGAAACGATGCCCTGTATGTACTCCGTCGAAAAAGCCGATGGTAGCTACACAAGGTTCGGGTGTAAATGCCGGTATATTATGGATTATCTGCATGCTATGTCTTCTAAATTATTTATCTCCGGCAAAAAGTGGCCTCCAGTCTTCACCGGGTTTTACCGTATAAGTAGAGATACCCAATGCCTGGGCTCCCTGGCAGTTGGCCTCGGAGTCATCAATGAAAAAAGTTTCGTGCGGATCAAGGTTTGCGTCTTCAAGTACCCCCCGGAAAATCTCTTCGGCAGGCTTCACCATTTTCATTTCATACGAAAGGTACATCTTCTCAAAATAGTCTTCCACACGGAAGCCCCGATACGGAAATGCGTGCTCGCATGCCCACTTCCAATGTATCTCGTTGGTATTGCTCAGCAGATAGACCACATATTTTTCGCGGAGCTTCAGCAACATGTCGAGTTTAAAGCGAGGGATATCTACCAGAAAACTATTCCAGGCAGCATCGATTTGCTCGTCAGTCACTTTTTTTGTGAGCAGCCCACGGATATTCTCACGAAATTCAGCCGACGAGATCAATCCTTTTTCATGCTGCATAAAGATCCCTTGCTGAGAATACATACCTAACAATTCGTCTACTTTCTCTAATCCCAACTTCCGGAAGTTCTCCACACAACGCTGACGGTCGAGATTGATCAATACACCACCAAAATCAAAAATAAGGTTTTTAATTCCTTTTCTTTTCATCTCTATATTGTTTTAAGGTCTCACCCCATCCCCTCTTCCTTTGAGAAAGGATGGGGTGAGACCCCTCTTATTTCATTTCTGAGTTAAACGTTTGACAAAGCGGATCAGTTCACCAATCCATAAGACGAGAGAGGAAGAACCGATGATGATAAGCCATGTTTGCCAGTCAAGCGGCTCTGTACGGAATACAGCCCCACCGAACTGTACAATGAGGAACTGTCCGCCCAGAATAGCCAGTACTATCAGCTCCATACCGTATGATTTCGCAAGACCTTTGAATGCTGAGTCGGTAGTGCCAAACACACGGGCGTTGAACAGGTTCCAGAACTGGAGCATCACAAAGAAGGTGAAGAAAACGGTCAACCGCTGTACCGTCATTCCTCCATCGGCATTTGTGAAGTAATATATCATTGCCATCAGCACCACCAGAAAGACTGTACCGACACCGAATATATTTTGCCGCATCGCTTTGCTGATAATAAAATCAGTACTACGGCGTGGTTTATCATTCATAACGCTTTCGCTTGGCGGAATAGAGGCCAGAGCTAATGCGGCAAACGTATCCATAATGAGGTTTACCCATAACATTTGAGTAACAGTCAGCGGCAACTCCGTTCCTACAATAGAACCGAGCAATACGATGAGAAGTGCCACAAAGTTAATGGTCAACTGGAATACAATGAAACGCTGGATGTTCTTGTACAGCGAACGCCCCCACATCACGGCGGTTCCGATACTGTTGAAAGAATCATCGAGTAAGGTGATATCACTGGCCTCTTTGGCTACGGAAGTTCCGGTACCCATTGAAAGTCCCACCTGTGCATGATTAAGTGCCGGGGCATCATTGGTTCCGTCACCGGTCACAGCTACTACGGCTCCTTTCTGCTGGAGCAACTGCACCAGGCGCTGCTTGTCGGTAGGACGGGCGCGGGACATGATTTTCAGATCCATCACTCTATTCAGGGCTTCTTCATCGCTCAGTTCGGCGAAAGCAACTCCCGTTATACGGTTACGCTCCGTATCTTCCGGTTTCCACAATCCGATCTGGCGTGCAATCTCAGTTGCTGTGCCCGGAGTATCTCCGGTAACAATCTTAATACCGATACCTGCCGACTGGCACTTAGCCACCGCTGCGGGTACATCGGGACGTATAGGATCGGAAATAGCAACCACACCAAGGAAGTTCAAGTTGTTTTCCGACACAAGGGCCACACAATCGTCCGGTTCGTTGTCCTCTACTATGCGGAATGCAAAACCAAGTGTACGCATAGCCATATTCTGATAACTCAGCAACTGCGCTTCGACAGTGGAACGGTATTCCACACTATCCACACGACGACCGTCAAGAATCACCTCTTTGCATTTGCCAAGCACAATCTCAGGCGCACCTTTTATATATAGCACTTTCTTGCCTATCAGCGGAGACTTCACCAAAGTAGCCATAAACTTACGCTCGGTAGAGAACGTCAATTGGTCGAGTACCTGCGCCCTTTCTCTGAGTTCAAGATAGTTACGGTTCTGACCGTTCAGCCACAACAACAAAGCAACCTCAGTGGGATTGCCCACCCCTTTTGGCTTTTCTCCCTCTCCCGTCTCTTCAAGAAAAGCAGTCGAGTTAGCACTGATTCCCTCTGCTATCAATTTGCTGATATCGTCATCTGCCAGCTTCCCGCCATCCTTCAAACCATAGAAGTTAGGCTCGTGCACCTGCATCAGGTTCTGCGTCAACGTACCGGTCTTATCTGTACAAATCACGGTAATGGCTCCCATCGTTTCGCAAGCGTGCATCTTACGAACCAGATTATTGGTGGCAAGCATACGGCGCATATTCAGGGCCAGACTGAGCGTTACGCTCATAGGTAACCCTTCGGGGACGGCGACCACAATCAAGGTGACTGCCATCATGAAGTATTTCAGGGTACGCTCCAACACCGGCAACCAGTCATGCCAGCCATTCAAAGCTCCAAAATCAAAATAGAGTACTACATCTTTTATAAAGAAAATAAGGAAAGCAAGCCCCGCTACGGTAAAACCGATTTTACCTATCAGGTTAGCCAGCTTAGTCAACTGGATATTAAGGGGCGTAGGTTCCGTGCTCTGCTCCGTACTCTGACGTGCCACTTTCCCAATCTCCGTGGCATCTCCCACACGAAGTACTTTCATCGATCCGTGACCGTCGACCACAGTCGTGCCACGCATCACCAGATTGGAGGCATACGTAGCTTCTTCATCAAAATCCGCCTCTACCGTTGTTTTATTAATTACCGGCTCTCCGGTCAGGTTCGATTCATTCACCTGTAAGGAGATGGCTTCTATCAGTTCTCCATCGGCAGGGATCTCCTCACCAGTTTCCAGTACCATAATATCACCGACTACCACATCCTTACGGGGAATCTCCTGAATGCGCCCATTACGAATCACCTTTACCAAAGTCTCTTCATTGACAGCATTCAGCAAATCAAACTTTTTGTTCGCATCATATTCAAAATAGAAACCAATGCCGGTTGCCAGCAGGATAGCAGCTATGATACCGATGGTTTCAGCATATTCATTCTCAATAATCGAGATGATAAGGGAGAACACAGCCGCAACGAGTAATACCCGTACAACAGGATCTTCAAATTTTTCCAGATAGAGTTTGAGGAGAGAAGGACGCTTGGGTGGCGTCAGCAGGTTAACACCATGTTTCTCCCGGCTTTGGAGGACTTCTTGATCAGTAAGGCCCAAATGAAAATAATCGTCGTTCTTTGCAGTCATGCAGATACATACATTAAATTAGAGGTTGCAAAAATACAACATAAATCCGGTATAGAATGTTTCTTAAATCTTTTTTAAGGATTCCAGTTTTCCCAACAAGATTCTCGATGAAATAGGCTTCGTCAGGAAATCGGTAAAGCCACTCTGCATAATCTTTTGGCGGTCTTCTTCGTAAGCAAAGGCTGTGAGAGCAATGATAGGCACAGTAGCCGACATTTGCCGGATAGCCTCCGTAGCTTCATAACCGTTCACCTCGGGCATACGAATATCCATCAAGATGATATCGGGCTGGTTTTTCAGGAAAAGGGAAATGGCTTCTTCACCATTATGTGCCCAATAGAGTTCGTAACGGGAAGCAAGGATGGCTTCACAAAGGCGATAATTATCTTCCATATCTTCTGCCACCAATACTGTCAGTTTCTTATCACCGTTTACCCCCGCGGCAGGAACCGACACAACAGAAGACGGTCTCTCCTGTTCTTTTTCAATAATTACCTTAGGTTTGATATCCGAATGTTCGGGCAAGGTAAACCAGAAAGTACTCCCCTGGCCTACCACCGATTCAGCTCCGATTTCCCCACCCAGTTTATTCACAATCGTCTTACAGATGGAAAGTCCCAGCCCGGTGCCGTTTTTATCACTCTGCAGACGTACGAAACGGTCGAATACACCTCCCAGCTTATCTGCTGAAATGCCCGAACCAGTATCGGTGACATAAAACCGAAGTCCATTCTCGCAAGGCTTATATCCGATACGAATGCTGCCTTCTGTGGTAAACTTGATTGCATTAGAAACAAAATTGGATACAACCTGGGCGATACGGTTCCGGTCGGAATGAACCATGCATGAGGGTAATCCGGCCTCGGTAATTATCTGTACAGGCGAATCATAACCGATCTTCATGTGGAACAACTGTTCCAGATCGGCCAGCAGCAGGTTGATGTCTACGTCGGAATACACAAACTCTAATGTACCAGCCTCAATCTTCGATAAATCGAGAATGTCATTCACCAATTGCAATAGGAGTTCACTATTCGTATGGAGTATTTCCAGATATTTCTGCTTTTCCTTTTCCTCGGTGGCAGCAGCCAGCAGTTCGGAGAAACCAACGATGGCATTCAATGGAGTACGGATCTCATGGCTCATGTTGGCAAGGAAGGCTGACTTGGAACGATCGGCGTTTTCGGCTTTCTCCTTAGCCTCGGCCAGCGCCTCTTCCGTATGTTTGATGGAAGTGATGTCATGCACCGTCAGTACCATACGGTCTTCACCATCCAGAGTCATAAAAACTCCCGAAATCATTACGTTGCATTTTATAAATTCATCTTCACCTATGGCAATATTCAGTGAAGACTGCAGATCGGTAAACTCATTCTTCTGACGAAAAGCAGCCCCGATAGCCCCTCTTACAGGACATTCCTGACAAAAAGCATGGGTTCCGCATCCTCCCTTGGCAGACAATGCATTCTGACATTGCAATAAATCACCGACGCGCTTTTCTTTACCATCAGGATTGAGGTGAGTCAAATCATAATAATTTGTTTTCAGGACTTTAAAATCAGAATCGATAACAAGGACATAAGCATGAATATGCGTTAGGATAGCATCAAACAAGCGATTTACATTCTCCAGTTTCCGGTCTGATGCAGATTGCATAAACTTACGTTTTCTTCTTTCCCACAGAAATGCTCCCAGAAAAGAGACACATACCCCTATTAATACAATCTGCCACATCATAATTTATAACTGCTTGATTAATGCTTTGTTGTTATGGCAAAGGTAGTGTTTTATTAACCAAAAAGAAAAAATAAGTGAACAATATATCCGATCCTTTTGTTATATTTGCATAAACTTTAAAAAAAGAGACGACATGAAGTACATTTGCACCGTTTGTGATTATATTTACGATCCGGAGACAGGTGATCCGGAAAGCGGAATCGAACCAGGAACACAGTTTGAAGATATCCCTGATGATTGGGTATGCCCCCTTTGTGGAGTTGGGAAAGAAGATTTCGAACCGTATAATGGATAACTTATAAACAACGGACGTTTTTGAACGATGAACAATAAACGATGAACCGTAAGTGTACCAATCACACTTTATTCATCATTTATCGTTCATCGTTCACGGTTCATCGACCTGTTAAGATGCTTTCTTTTCCTTTACGTCACTGCTTGCTTCCACTACATTTACCACATAGTCACCAAGCTTCTCGCATTCGGCAATAATATCCATATAATAAACACCCATCTGATAATCATATTCTTTATTGTTCACATCCAGAATGTTCTGATTCTTCAGTTGATTACGATAGTTATTTATTTCATTTTCAATATTGAACGACTTATTGACATCGATACTCTGATGCTCGGGTTTCTCAACTACGACAATCATTTGTGACAGGGCATCGTTCGTCAGCTTCATCATGAAGTGAATGTGTTCATACTGCTTCTCTGTAAAATCCTGATTTGTCTGTCGCTTCCGGGTGATGGTACGTGCCAGGTTATAACAACTGTCGCCGATGCTTTCAATCTCGGTTACCTCACGGAGCATGGCACGTATCTGGAGCTTACTTTCCGAACTTAATCGTCCCTCGGACACTTGATTCAGGTAATTGGCTATCTCCAGCTCCATGTTATCGCTGATATTCTCATACTTTTCAATCCGGCTGAATAATTTATTGAAGTCGTCATCTTTCTCCGTATGCAGCAGATCCTGCACCATGCCGAACATACGGTGAATACGTTCGGAGAACAAATGGATTTCCTTGCGGGCCTGAAGTATCGAAAGTTCGGCCGTGGAAAGCATGCCACCGGTAATGAAACGCAAACGCGGCTCTTCATCTTCTTCTTTCGGACGAATAATGGCACACACGGTACGTTCAATCAGTTTCACTCCCCAAATCAGCAGGCAGACGTTACATATATTAAAGATAGAGTGGAAAGCAGACAACTTATAAGAGATGGCTACCTCGGCACTTCCCGGATGGAAGAAGGTATCCACCACCCAATTGACAAATACCATAAAGGGATGAAAAATAATCAATACCCAAATCACACCGAAAACGTTGAAAACGAAATGGGCCAAAGCAGCTCGCTTCGCTTGCGAATTGGCTGTCAAGGCAGCCAGGTTTGCTGTAATCGTGGTTCCGATATTCTCACCCAGCACCAATGCAGCACCAAGCTCCAGGCTGATCCATCCGTTGGCGCACATAATTAAAGTGATAGCCATCGTTGCGGCAGACGCCTGCACGATCATTGTGAGAATAGTACCGATAAATAGAAAGAGCAGAACGGAGAAGAATCCCATATCGGTATAGTTTTGCACGAAAGCAAGCATTTCCGGATTGGCATTCAGGTCGGGCGCGTTTGCTTTAAGATACGAAAGCCCCATAAAGAGGAAAGAAAAACCAAAAATGAATTCACCGACAGACTTACGGTTACTTTTACCGGAAAAAATAAGGGGAAGGGCAATGGCTAAAAGAGGGAGGGCAAAAGCAGCCATATCAACTTTAAACCCAAAAATGGAAATGATCCAAGCGGTGACTGTCGTACCGATATTGGCACCCATTATCACACTAATGGACTCGGCCAAAGTCAGCAAACCAGCATTTACAAAACTGACCACCATCACCGTCGTTGCCGAAGAAGACTGGATAAGGGCGGTGATCAATACTCCTGTTAAAACTCCCGTTACCCGGTTCGTGGTCATTGCTGTCAGGATTCCTCGCAATCTGTCACCTGCGACTTTCTGTAAGCCCTCGCTCATGATTTTCATTCCATAAAGAAAAAGTCCTAATGAGCCAATGAGCTTTAAAAAATCATAAAAAGAATATTCCATCTATAATTATTTTAGTGGTTGTTTGTCTTCTTAGCAATTATGTGATATATTTATCCGTACTATTCACCCCTAAACGACGTGAAATGAAACAGATGTTACAAATATATTGCAAAAATAATAATATTTCTAAAGAATTCCCTATTGGAAGCTCACTTTTGGATATTTATTACGGTTTCAATCTTAATTTTCCTTATCAGGTAGTCAGTGCTAAAGTAAATAATCGTTCTGAAGGACTCAACTTTCGTGTATATAATAATAAGGATGTAGAGTTTCTGGATGTAAGAGATTCTTCGGGGATGCGCACATATGTACGTTCTCTTTGTTTTGTACTCTACAAGGCAGTCAGCGAACTCTTTCCGAATGGCAAACTTTTTGTAGAGCACCCCGTATCCAAGGGATACTTCTGCAATTTGCGCATCGGCCGGGCCATCACTCTGGAGGATGTGTCGCAAATAAAGAAACGCATGCAGGAAATCATTACGGAGAATATCACTTACCACCGTATCGAATGCCACACCACTGAAGCCGTACGCGTGTTCAGCGAGCGGGGCATGAATGATAAAGTGAAATTGCTTGAGTCCTCCGGTTCCATCTATACCTATTATTATACTTTGGGTGGCACTGCGGACTATTATTATGGTAATTTGCTCCCAAGTACGGGATTTATTCATCTGTTCGACCTCGTTAAGTATTATGACGGACTGTTGCTGCGTATTCCCAACAAAGAAAACCCGACTGTACTGGAAGAGGTAGTGAAACAAGAGAAGATGCTCGATGTCTTCAAAGAGCATTTGCGCTGGAACTACATTATGGGGCTGAACAATGTGGGAGATTTCAACATAGCCTGCGAAGAAGGACATGCCACCGACCTGATAAATGTGGCAGAAGCATTGCAGGAAAAGAAAATAGCACAAATAGCCGACAGCATCTTCCACCGGGGAGAAAACGGGAACCGTGTAAAACTGGTATTGATCTCCGGACCGTCATCATCCGGCAAAACCACCTTCAGCAAGCGGCTCTCCATCCAGCTGATGACAAACGGGCTAAAGCCCTATCCCATCTCACTGGACAACTACTTTGTAGACCGGGAAGAAACCCCATTGGATGAAAACGGCAATTATGATTATGAATCGCTCTATGCCCTCGACCTGGAATTATTCAACGCGCAACTGCAAGCTCTGCTGCGTGGTGAGGAAGTAGAACTGCCCCGCTACAACTTCATGCTGGGAAAGAAAGAATATAAAGGTGACAAACTGCGGATTGACGAACATACGGTATTGATTCTTGAAGGGATTCATGCCCTGAACCCGGAGCTCACCCCGCAAATCCCGGCAGAGAGTAAATATAAAATCTATGTATCTGCTCTGACAACCATCTCCCTGGACGACCATAACTGGATTCCGACCACGGACAACCGGCTTTTACGCCGCATTATCCGTGACTTCAACTATCGTGGCTATTCTGCGCAGGAAACCATTTCGCGCTGGCCCAGCGTGCGTGCCGGAGAAGACAAGTGGATTTTCCCCTACCAGGAGAATGCCGACGTGATGTTCAACTCTGCCCTGTTATTTGAATTTGCCGTGCTCCGCTGCCATGCCGAACCCATCTTAACCAGCGTGCCACGTAACTGCCCGGAATATGCCGAAGCATACCGGTTGCTGAAGTTTATCAAATATTTCACTCCGGTACAGGATAAGGAGATTCCTCCGACCTCACTTCTTAGAGAGTTCCTGGGAGGAAGCAGCTTCAAATATTAAAAAGACACATCCCAATCTTTTCAGACATAGACTTTACAAATAAAACTCCGGAAGAGAGCATTATTTGTAAAATCTATGCTTGAATTATCAAATACTATCCACCACCCCATCAGCCGGCAATGCCTGTCATAACTCTCAGAGGAAGAATTGAGGAAGAAATGAAAAATAAAAGGGGGAAGTGAGAGGTTCTTACAAAGATTTTTTAACTTTGTCACTGTTTAAAACCATATCGTATGAAAATATCGACTTTAATCCTGACCATCCTCGTTTGTTTTAGCACAATCGTCGATGCACAAGGCACACAAAACAGAGCAAATGAACTGATGAAACAAGCGCAAAGCAGTCTGGAACAAAAAGAATATACCAAAGCGCGTTATCTTTTCATCCAAGCCTATGGCGCCTTCGCGGCACAAGAAAACTATCCGAAAGCCGTGGAATGTGGAATTCAGGGAGCTGCTCTTTACCATCGTGAGAATTATTATAAAGAAGCATTCGACCTCTGCAGGGGAATGGAACAGTTAGTCTGGGCGGGCGAACAAAAGGAGCAGAAGCAATTCTATCCGTTGCGCTTTCAAATCACCAAAGAGAGATTACAAATGTATATCGGGCTGAAGAATGCCGCACAAGCCAAAGCACAGTTGGACAAACTGGCGGAAACCGCCGGTCAGGCAAAGAACGATTCGCTAAGTGAGAACCTCCTGTACACGCAGGCAAACTATTACTACACTTTCGGCCAAAACGCACAAGGGGACGCCTGCTTCCGGAAATTGATCAATCAATATAAAGCCCAGAAGAACTACGAAAAGGTAAACGAATGCTATAAGAACCTGATTGCCATCGGCCGTAAGTCAAACAATGCCTCCTTAGTGGCTCGCACGTATGAGAACTTCATTGTCTGGACCGACTCGGTGAAAGCGCTGACAGCACAAGATGAACTGAACGTGTTGAAACGCAAATATGACGAAAGCCAGCAGATCATTCAGGAAAAAGACGATACGCTGTCCGGAAAACAGTATATGATTGTCGGGCTATGTACGCTTGTCGTCATCCTGATAGCCGGACTGATCTTCGTTGCCATCGTGCTGCTCCGCTTCATTGTCGGAAACCGCAAACTGAAGAAGAGCGTACAGATAGCCAATGAACACAACGAACTGAAAACAAAGTTCATCCAGAACATCTCCGCACAAATGGAACCAACGCTGGATACACTGGCCGCTTCTGCTGCCGAACTATCGGGCAAGGCGCCCCAACAGGCACAACAGATGCAGGGACAGGTAGCCGCCCTGAAGAAGTTCAGTAACGACATACAGGAACTTTCTACACTGGAAAACTCCCTGACCGAGCCTTACGAGATGAAGGAGATCAACGTAAATACTTTCTGTGAAGCTACCATGGATAAGGTGAAAGAGCTGGTGCAACCTGAAGTGTCGACCGTAGTGAATGCCGCCAAACTACAGATCAAAACCAACCCGGAACAATTGGAACGGATACTGATTCACCTGCTGAAGAACGCAGCGGAATATACCGAAAGTGGAAAGATCTTCCTCGACTTCAAGAAGAGAGGCGCGCATACACATCAGTTCATCATCTCGGATACCGGCACGGGTATTCCTGCCGAAAAACAAGAGAACCTGTTCAAACCTTTCACGGAGATTAAAGACCTGACGGAAGGAGACGGACTGGGACTGCCTATCTGTGCCCTGATAGCTACCAAGATGAACGGAAGCCTGACATTGGACACAAGCTACACCAAAGGAAGCCGGTTCGTACTCGAGCTGCACACATAATAAAAAACAACAGAGGGCTTTCGATGCAGCCCTCTGTTGTTTTTACGCCTATCGAATCGGAGCCTGTTATTAAACTGTAAGTTCCAGCAACACTTCTCCTTGGGTGTTGAGTACCTTCACTTTAAGCACATCTTTCTTTTTCTCAACCACCATCACCGTTGCGCTTTTCATGCTATAACCACCACCGATAATGACCGGGAAGTTATTGCCAAGACTACCTTTGGGGTGATAAGCGTATTCATGTGTATGCGCATTCAGACAGACATTGAAGGGAGCTTTCTCCAGGAGTTTCCCCCAAAGTCCCGAACACAGGTTCTCGTAATCATTGCCATAAAGCGGGATGTGATGAATCAGAATCCGCTTGCCGGCCTTCCTGAACTCTTTGGAAGCGAGTTCTTTCTTGAGGAATCCCACCTGGTCATTACGCAACTTCGTAAAGTCGTTCAATCCGTAATAGACCCAATGGTCGTCGGGTTTATCTTCACCGCAGTCGAGCATTACGATGCGCGTGTCTCCCCAGTTGAAGGCTCCGTAAGTCTTATCGCCCACATAGTCGAACAGGCTGTGCAGCCCGACCGAATACGCATTCCGGATTTCATGGTTGCCCCGCATGAAGAAAACAGGAACGCGGTCACCCTCCACTCCTTCGGTCAGTTCGCTGATGAAGGCTGTTGCCTGATCGTGGTTGGCGGGATCGTCCACGCAATCACCGTTGAAGACTACGAAATCATAGTCCACCCCCTTGATCTGGCTGCACAACGCCTGAAAGGTTTTTGACTGCTTGTGCAGGTCATTGAAGACGACGGCCGTGAAGCTGTCTCCACCATCGGCCGGCAAGGTAAATTCTTTAAGCTCTGTACGGGCAGTATTACCAAATACTTTTTTGTAAGCCTGGTAAAGCAGAATCTCCTGCGAACAAGCCCGATAGTAATACTTCTGTCCGGGTTGCAAACTGTCGAGGCGAATCTTATGGAGAGTGTTGCCGCAAACGACTTGCCCGTCGAGAAGAGTACGTGCCCGCTTCAGGTTTGAGGGGTCTGTGCCATATTCCACCCAGCAATAAGCCGGCACGTTGGTTTGCCACATTACGGTGATTCCGCCTCCGACCGGGTTTTGCAGATAGGGTTTGGTGCGGCAGATGCGGTCTTCGGGCACTGCCATCCGCACTTCCACCAACAACGGGCGGTGATCGGACGCCAACGGTTCGTCGATAACCCGGGCGGAATTAACAACGAAAGTAGGTTTTTCCTGTTTAAGCGCAATCAGGTAATCCAACGTCTCCTTCGGTTCGGAAGCGGGATAAGTAGGTTGCTTGGGGTTGGAAAGTACCTGGAAGGTATTCTTCAGTTCTTTGATGAAACCGGAACCGGCATCGGAATTGAAGTCGCCGGCAAGGAAGAAGGGCTTTTCGGCAGAAACGGCAACCGATTTCAGGATCTCGAGCGACTTCATCCGGTCTTCTTCCGTCAGCGAGAGATGTGTGCAGCCAAAGATGTATTCGGGAAACTCGGCAACAATCAGCGTCCGCGCCTCTTCACGTCCCGGCAAAGCAAAGGTTTGCAGGCGCAACGGAGCTTCTTTTGCGAGCAGGCCGATTCCGTATTTTCCCCCGTCATAATCGATGGCAGGAGCGAAGTAGGGATGCAGCTGAGTGCGTTCCGCCAGTTCCCGGAGGACATCCGTCCCATTGCTCCGGGCGGTCATGCTGTCCAGTTCCTGAACAGCAACGACATCCGGACGGGCATTGTTGATCACATTGGCTACGCGCTGGTAGTTGCAGCTATTGTCCATGCCTCTGGCATTGCGGACGTTGTAGGTCATCAGCCGCAGGACATCCCCGGCCTGGGCCGACAGCACAAAGAGTGCAGAGAATAAGAGTAATACAAGTTTTTTCATGGGTCTGTTTGTTTATCGGGTTTTATTTATTTGCTTTTATACACGAGTGTCCGTCCGTCCACCGCCCCATACTCTATCATCAGCTGACGGAAAGCAGCATAATCGGCCGGACGGATCATTTGTTTTTTCAGTTTCAGGCTCCGGACCACCCGCGTCTGTCCGCCTTCGGGGAGGATGGAAATGATTAGCGTGCCTACGGCGTTGTCTATCTTCTTCTCCATCGCCGGAGTAGCCAGCCGCATGCCCTCGGGAGTCTCTGCCAGATAGGTGAAAGTCTCGTCCGCCGCTCCGGGCAACAAAAGGTTGGAGGTGCGCTTGCTGTTATAGCGGACATACTGAGAATTGGCGAGGCTTCCCCGCTCTGCCGGGAGTGTGAAGACCAGATATCCGTCTTTGGCTTTCGCCTTATCGGGCTGCAAGGTATATTCCTTATTGAGAGCCGCGGACGGAAGATTCAGTTCAAACGGCTGTGTCAGCATGGCCACGTAGGCATGATCTTTCTGCCAGGAGACGGCGGAGGGGGTTTTGCCTTTCAGGGACAGGGCTTGCTGCCTGCCTCCGGCTTCGGTCCACACAAACAGTTCGCGAATGCTACCCATCCCCAAAGATGCGGTGTTCGCGGACGGAACGCAGACCGCCCCGATCTCGGCTTTCAGGCCGGCAGCCCTCAGGAGCGCAGCCAGCAGATTCGCTTTCTCGGCCTCGGTGGCATAGGCCGAACGGAGCACCTCGGCAGTGGGACGGATGCGATAAGCGGTTTCGCTCAACGGGAGAGGTGAGTAATAAAGATTGTCGATCACGTAGCTGTGTAAGGCTTTCACTTTCTCTTCATCGCTCTTCGCGCCGGCAGTCAGTTTTCCGGCAAGGGTGCGAAGCCGGGCATCCGCCTCCCGCTCCCACTGTGCGGAGAGGAACGCCATCGGTTTCTGTTCCGTCGTAGCGGTCAGCAAAGGCAGCTCACCGCCGATCACCGACACTTGCGGTTCGCGGCTGAGGGCAGGGAGGTTTTTCAGTACCCAGCTGACCTGCTTCATGCCTTCTTTCTCGGTGACGAGAGGTTTCGACTTCAGGTTGTCGAGTGCATATTCCAGCCGTTGTCCTTGGGGAACGGTAATGCTGATTTCGTACTCTTTCACCGGAGAAGACTGTTCCAACTGACGGCAGACGTTGATTTCCGGCAGATATCCGGGCTTGCTCGTGATGGAGTAATCCAGATAAACGGTAGCACCTAATTCCAGCCCGGTGTGCACCACTACCATCTCCCGCAGAGCGTTGAATGCCGGGGCATTGGCTGCCGCCGCAGGAAGAACTTCGACAAAAGCATTATCGGGTGTCTTCACGATGTTCCCGTCTTTCTGCCGGGTATACGATTCGTGGATCTCCAAGGTCTGATAACGGGGATCGTACGTAATGAACGACTCACCATAGGTGCGGTTCATGGCTGTATGGGTATACAGTGTCAGGACTTTCATGTGACGATAGACCTGCGAACCATCGGCCCGCAACGTCCAGCTTTCTTTTATTTTCTTGAATTCCGCTTCCTGACCGGCGACCGGAAGAACCAGCGCAAACAGGCAAAGGAGCAGAAGGGTATGTATTTTTGTCATGTGACGGCAATCTTTTTTAAGGTTTAACAATCAAATAATCCGCAAAGCTCTTGTAGGCATTCACCGCCGAACGGAATCCTTCCCAGTCGGCAGCTCGGTATATGCGCTTCTTCAGGGCAAGTTTCTGCTTCAGCACCAGCTTGTTGCCATCCTGCCGCAACGCCCCCTCAAAGTCGGCTGCCGGACTGGTCCTCTGTTCGCTCCGCGACTGTCCCGCCAAGCGGTATCCCCGGGGTAAAGTAATCACCTCGTCCAGCTCCACCAGACGTGAACAAGCGTCACGGAAGCCATACCGGCGGGTTTCCAAATCGGTGTCGATGCGCAGGAACGAGAGAACACTGGTATAGAGATTGTTCATCACCATCGGTTTCAGCAACAGTTCGCCGTCGCCCGCAAGCGCATAATCGGGGATCTCGTAACGGAACGTGATGCGGATAGGTCCCGCCTGATAATCTTTCGGCGCACTTCCGTAATCTACTTTCAACATGCGGGCCCGGGGGGAAACACTGAGCAACTGGCTTTCCATCGTGCTTTGCCATTCGGTCTGCCATCCTTGGGTGAAGATGCGGCGGATGCTGCTGTCCGACTGTCCCTCGGCAGTGATCGAGAACGTGCCCCGCAGCGTTCCCTTCGCGTCCAGTTTATTTTCGGCGACGATGCGCACGTAATGGTTTTCGGGAGCCGACACGGGAGTCAGGCACAAATCGGAACCTCCCGGAATGCCCGGCAGATAGTTCTGTTGCTGTTCGGCGCTGCTCCACAGCTCGCGGCAGAACGGCACCCAGGTAGGATCGAGAGGGATATACATCCCATTCGCCAACTTCACCACTGCCACGCAATGGTTGAAATGATCGGCCGGAATGCTCTCGATGCGGCTTCCCGCCATCGTCATCGCCGGATAAGCCTCGAAACCTGCCATACGCAGGAAGGAGATCAGCGTGCCGGCAATATCCTTGCATACGCCGCAACGGTCGGTGTAGTTCATCTTCGTGTTGTGAAGCGTAAAGCCCTCCCCCTCGCCCATGCTGATACCGGCGTAGCGGATATTGTCGGCCACCCAATGCGTCAGCACGGCGATCTTTTCCATCTCCGTCTTTTTACCTTTTATGAGTTCGTTCACCTTCTGCTGCGCTTCGGGCAGGGCGTCGAAACTGCCGTATGCCTCGTTCAGGTCATGAAACCAGAGCGATTTATCTTCCCATCTCGGCGTGGAAGACATCATCAGCTTCGGAGCTTCATCAAAAAGATCGACCATGTTCGGTTCACGCCCGAAAGGGAGCACCTCGTTCTTGGCAAAGGTATACACCTTGCGTCCGTCTTCGTAACGCATCGACGAGGCGCAGGCCCCGTTATAGAACTGGAACTGGAGTTCCTTCTCCATCGGCATACTGACGGTGTACACTTTGCGCCGCGTAGGCTGGTCCACCCAGAAGGGAACGATGTCATAGAACTGTCCCCGCATGGGCGGGATGAATCGCGTGTCATCGTCCTCTCCCCCGGCCAGCAGGGCATAAGTGAATCCTTTTTTACTGATTTCGTAAGAGACGGTATCGCCCGGTTCCAGGCTTCCGAGTTCGATCATAATCTGGCGGGCTCCCCAGTAGATGGCCCGTGCGGGAGCGGCATAATCGCAGGTTTTCGTTACGTCCACCTGCACTGTTTCGCCATTGGCACGTTGCAAGGTGACCTGCTTGAAACGGGCAAATGCCGTCAGCGGATCGTAATCATACTTGATCACATGATTGTTTACTGCCCCTTTGGGGGTCTGCACTCTAAAGGACCGGTACACAGCGAAACTACCTGAGCCATTGGGCTCTACAGTCACCGCGGTACTGTCCAGCAGGGTCACGCAGTCTGCCTGGCTCCATGCATCCTGCCCGGCAGTCGGGAGGCACATCAGCAGCGAGAAGGTACAACATGAAGCTGCCCGGAGGACATTGCTTATTTTACGCATAGTTTATGAATTGAATAATTTGTGAATGGTTTTCATTATTTTCTGTCTGCAACAGACAAAAGTAGTACATCGATGGATAAAAACAAAAGGTATCAGGAGAAGTATTTGAAAATAAAGTATCGGACGGTAGAAGGGACGCTTTACATCTGTTCATTTTTAATACTAAAACCGAGAAAAGAAGGTTATAAAATTATATTACTAAAAACAAAAAAGAGGTGTTTTGACCCCTTAAAATCATCGCTTAAGCGATGATTTTTCATCGCTTAGGCGATGTTTCGTCATCGCCTAAGAAACGACATATCGACTCTCGGAAGAAATTTTCGCCAAAAAAGCTATTTGTAATAAAAAAGCCGCTGTTTCCAGCGGCTTATCTAAAGTTACATGTGAAATATTTTATACTGATTACGCAGTGGGATCGTCCACGATTTCACCGCTTGGATCCTTTTCTTTAATTACATCATTTGTATTGGTCATCAAAACACTCCGGGTCAGTGTGCATCGGCTTAATACCAAGTCAGCTTCTTCCTTAGAAGAAAAGCGCAGATTGATAGACTTTATCTGCGATGCTTTTGCCTCATCAAGTGTTTTTACTCCACTGCTGTTCACCGTCAGATTAAAAGAGCCCAAATGTGGAATTTCCACGCTCTGCCCGTCTTTCAGGAAATTGGTAATCGCTGCTCCCAACTTGGAAAGCACAGCCAGGCATAAGGCATCTTGAACTCCGGATATCTGACTCAGATAATTGACTAATGTTTCCTGATCTACCACGCCTCTGTTCTTCAAGACACAATAATATAGTTTTTCAGAATCTTTATTTGCCACATCACTATTTCGTAACGCCAAGTTATAGTATAGTCCACCCATGATTTTAAGATTTTAGAAAGGTTGTTAATAGAAAATTGTTAATGTCCTCCAAAGGTATTTAGTTAAATTTAAAAAAGCAATTCTTTTCTTTGTTTTTTTTTAAGAACCGGGCAAAAAAGAGGATTGCCCGGATTCACATCCAGGCAATCGGCAAACAATAGAATCATTAATTTGAAGAAGGTTCAAATTAAATCTTAAAACTTAAATCCGTCACCTGGATTCACATCTTAGTAGCGGTAATATTATGAAAAAAAAAAAAATTAAACTATATCTGCTTTTGATATGTATAAAGTGTTATCTGTTTCTTTTTCTTAGACGGAGGACCTCTGTTTCAACAATCGTTTTTATTTGCAGAAAACAGATTCCTTAAATCTTTAACAAAGGTATTTTATTCAAACTGGAAAAGCAACTCTTTTCCTTCTTTTTTTAAGAACCGGCAAAAAAAAGATTGCCCGGATTCGCATCCGGGCAATCTGCAATATTAACTTAAATCTATTGTCATGCTCAGATCGCTATCTGAACCAGTCTATAAAAAGTAAATTACTTGGATTCACATCTTAGCAATATTACTGGCTATGAAAAATGTGTTATTAAAGCACGTACAAAGGTATCCTGTTCGAGCCGGAAAAGCAACTCTTTTCTTTCTTTTTTTTTAAAACCGGCAAAAAAAAAGATTGCCCGGATTCACATCCGGACAATCCCAACATTAACACAAATTAAAATCACAATCGGATTTTCATCCGAGTAAATAAAATAAAACGTGCATCACCTGGATTCACATCTTAGCAATGCTACAATGAAAAAAAAATTATCTTAGCGCTTCCACCTCGTCCGGTGTCAGCGGAATCTTCTTTCCTAAACGGCGGGCCCCCGTTTCCGTAATCAGATAATCCTCTTCGTTACGAATGCCCCCGAAGTCCTTGTACGTCTCCACTTTATCGTAATTGATAAAGTCGGTAAACTTCTTCTGTCCCTTCCACAAGTCTATCAGTTCGGGGATGAAATAAATACCCGGCTCAACGGTATGCACAAAGCCCGGTTCCAACGGTATGGCGAGACGCTGCGACTTACGGCCGAACTGCGTGCTCTTGGGCTGTCCGTTGTAGCCCACCCAGAGTTCGCCCAGGTTCTCCATATCGTGCACGTCGAGCCCCATCATGTGCCCTAATCCGTGAGGATAGAACAGGGCATGCGCACCTTCACGTACGGCGTCTTCGGCATTTCCCTTCATCAGTCCGAGTCCTTTCAGGCCTTCGACCATCACGCGTGCCGACAAATCGTACACGTCCATATAAGGAATGCCCGGACGGAGTGCTTTCACCGACTCCAGATGCATGGCATTCTGTATCTCGTAAACCTCGCGCTGCCGCTGCGTGAACTTCTTATCGGCAGGGATGGTGGACGACATGTCGCCGGCATATCCCATCTCCGTCTCGGCACCGGCATCGATCAGGAACAGATCGCCCGGCTTCACCGTGTTGCCATGATAGTGGTTGTGAAGTGTCTGTCCGTTCACCGTAGCGATGGTAGCGAACGAAAGTTCGGCTTCATTGGCCTGCGCCACGGCTTGCATGGCAGCTGCTATTTCACACTCCACCATCCCGGGGCGCAGCATCTGCATGGCAATAAGGTGCATATCTGCCGTGATGTCACAAGCCTTCTCGATTTCGACAACCTCCTCGGCCGACTTGTAACTCCGCTGCGCGATCACCGCGCGGATAAAGGGTACCGACCCTTCCTGGCGTGCGGGAGGCACTCCCAGCCAGTCCATCAGTTTCAGCTTATGCTCGGCACGGTAAGGAGGCAGGTAATGGATGGCCTGGCCCTTTTGCACCGCCTTGTGCAGATAGCCGATGATGTCCGCCGAAGGCATGGTGATGCTGACTCCCACCCGCTGGCTCTTCTCCTTCAGCGTCGGCTGTGTACCCATCCACACGATGTGGTCGATGGTAAGCTCGTCGCCAAATATAATTTCCTTATCTTCATCAATGTCGATTATAGCAGAAAGTCCGGCAAACGAAAGGCCGAAGTAATAAAGAAAGGTGGAATCCTGACGATAGCGGAACGTATTGTCCTCGTAGTTCAACCCGCACTCGTCGTTACCCAAAAACAACAATACTCCGGAGCCTAATGTTTTTTTCAGCAGGGCTCTGCGCTGCATATATGTCTCTTTGCTGAACATAATGGTATGTATTTAAGTTATGAAGGCAAAGATATAAACAAAGGATGAATTGGCAAAGAAGATGGAAAGCTTTAATTCCGCCGCCTTCTCCACCCGTTTCCTCCTTTAACTCCTTTTATCGGATAAATCATTTCGCTATATCGAACAATTCATTACTTTTGTAGCGAGAAACAAAAAAACGTAAAGCATTCAACGTATGGCACAAGGTTCCCGTCAGATACAATCGCAGGCGCAGCAGCAGATACAAACGCTCTCACCGCAGCAAATTCTGGTAGTGAAGCTACTGGAGCTACCGGCTGTGGAACTGGAAGACCGTGTACATGCCGAACTGCTGGAGAATCCCGCCCTTGAAGAAGGCAAAGAAGAAAACGCCTCCGACGAAACCACCCCTGCCGAAACCGCCGAAGGGGAAGCAGAAGGCGATACGGACTATGATTCTCTGAGCGACTATCTGACCGAAGATGACATCCCCGACTATAAACTCCAGGAAAACAACCGCTCCAAAGGCGAGCAGGCGGAAGAGATCCCATTCTCGGACGCCACGTCATTCTACGAAATCCTGAGAGAGCAACTGGGCGAACGCGACCTGACCGAACATCAGCGCGAACTGGCAGAATACCTGATCGGTTCGCTGGACGATGACGGCCTGCTCCGCAAGTCGCTCGAAAACATCGGTGACGAACTGGCCATCTATGCCGGCATCAACGCGACGGAAGAAGAACTGGAACAAGCCCTGAAAATCGTACAGGACTTCGACCCTCCCGGCCTCGGCGCGCGCAGCCTGCAAGAATGCCTGCTGATCCAGATCCGCCGGAAAAAACAACCGCATACCGCGGACCCCCTGTTAGCAACCGAAGAAGAGATCATCAGCGAGTGTTACGAAGAATTCACCCGGAAGCATTGGGAGAAGATCATCAGGAAGCTCGGACTGGACGAAGAGTACTTCTACAAGGCACTCGAAGAGATCACCAAGCTCAACCCGCGCCCGGGTGCGTCATTGGGTGAAGCCATCGGACGGAACCTGCAACAGATCGTCCCCGACTTCATCGTCGATACCTACGACGACGGAACCATCAACATCAGCCTCAACAACCGGAACCTGCCGGAACTGCGCATGAGCCGCGACTTCACCGAGATGGTGGAGGAACATACGAAGAACAAGGCCAACCAGTCCAAAGAATCGAAAGAGGCCATGATGTTCCTCAAACAGAAGATGGATGCCGCGCAAGGCTTCATCGACGCGGTGAAGCAACGCCAGAATACGCTGATGACCACCATGCAGGCCATCATCGACCTGCAACGCCCCTTCTTCCTCGAAGGCGACGAGTCGCTGCTCCGCCCGATGATCCTCAAAGACGTGGCCGAACGTACGGGACTCGACATATCGACCATCTCGCGCGTGAGCAACAGCAAATATGTACAGACCAACTACGGCATTTATCCCCTGAAGTTCTTCTTCAGCGACGGATATACCACCGGAGACGGCGAAGAGATGTCGGTACGTGAGATACGGAAAATCCTCAAAGAATGCATCGACGGCGAGGACAAAAAGAAACCGCTGACCGACGATGAACTGGCCGAAATACTGAAAGAAAAAGGATACCCCATCGCACGCCGGACGGTGGCCAAGTACCGCCAGCAACTCAACATCCCGGTGGCGAGACTGAGAAAATAAAAAAGCATAATCAAAAAGAACAAAACCCAATGGCTGAAGAAGAGAAGATAGAGCAACATATCATAGCTGACAGGACACTGATCCGTACGGCCAGAATCATTTCGGGAATACTGACTCCATTCTCTATCCCCTTTCTGGCCTTCCTCGTATTGTTCCTGTTCTCTTACCTGCGCATCATGCCGTTGCAGTACAAGCTCATCGTATTGGGCATTGTCTACTGCTTCACCATCCTGATGCCCACCATGACCATCTTCCTGTTCCGCAAAGTGAACGGCTTTGCCCGCCAGGACCTGAGCGACCGCAAGAAACGCTATGTGCCGATCCTGCTCACCATCATCTCCTACGTCTTCTGCCTGATGATGATGCACAAACTGAACATCCCCTGGTATATGACAGGCATCATACTGACCTCGCTGGTCGTGCTGGTCATCTGCATCTTTGTCAACCTGAAGTGGAAGCTGAGCGAACACATGGCAGGCATGGGCGGTATCGTAGGCGGACTGGTCTCGTTCAGTGCGCTCTTCAGCTACAACCCGGTGTGGTGGCTCTGCCTCTTCATCCTCATAGCAGGGATATTAGGCTCGGCACGCATCATCCTGCAACATCACACGCTGGGCGAAGTCCTTGCCGGCTTTACCGTCGGTTTCGTCTGCTCGCTGCTGGTGCTCCACCCGCTCAGCAACGTATTGTTCCGTATATTTTTATTTTAAACATAGTATCAATCCTAAAAACTAATCATTATGAACTTCCCACAGAATGTAAAGTACACCAACGAACATGAATGGATCCGCCTTGAGGGCGACACAGCTTATGTAGGTATCACCGACTATGCACAGGAACAACTGGGCGACATCGTATTTGTCGACATTCCTACCGAAGGTGAAACCCTGGAAGCCAACGAAGTGTTCGGTACCATCGAAGTAGTAAAGACCATCTCCGACCTCTTCCTGCCCGTTGCAGGCGAAGTGCTGGAACAAAACCCCGCACTGGAAGAAAACCCCGAGCTGGTGAATAAAGACCCATACGGCGAAGGCTGGCTCATCAAAATGAAACCTGCCAATGCTGCCGACCTTGACAACCTGCTGAATGCAGAAAGTTACAAGGCATTGGTGAACGAATAAAGAGACCTCACCACAGAGGACACAGAGAACACAGAGTTTTAATCTCTTCCTTCATTAAGATATTAAAGAGAAAAATATTCTCTGTGCCCTCTGTGTCCTCTGTGGTGAACTTCTAAGCCATGCAGTCTAAAGAAAGAAAACATTTAGCGTATAATTAAAACAATATGACCCCAATTGTAAGCATCATCATGGGTAGCACTTCCGACCTTCCAGTTATGGAGAAGGCCGCTCAGTTGCTCAATGACCTTCACGTGCCGTTCGAAATGAACGCGCTTTCGGCTCACCGCACTCCCGAAGCTGTGGAAGAGTTTGCCAAGAATGCCCGCTCACGCGGCATTAAAGTAATAATCGCCGCTGCCGGCATGGCCGCCCACCTGCCGGGCGTGATTGCCGCCTCCACCTCGCTGCCGGTAATCGGTGTACCTATCAAGTCGTCTCTCGACGGAATGGATGCGCTTCTGGCCATCGTACAGATGCCTCCGGGAATCCCTGTGGCAACCGTAGGCATCAACGGAGCATTGAACGCTGCCATCCTTGCCGTACAAATGCTTTCATTGGAAAACAAAGAACTCGAAACGAAATTCATTGCCTATAAGGAGGGGCTGAAAAAGAAGATCGTAAAAGCTAATGAAGAACTGAAAGAGATCAAATACGAGTTTAAAACAAACTGAGAAGATTTATGACGGACGATTTACCGTTTACGGTTACGGGAGAAGGCGGAACTCTTTTCACCACAGATTACACAGATTTTCACAAATTATCAATATGGATAATCAATGGTTTAAATTCACTCAGTGTTACTCTGTGTCCTCTGTGGTGAGTTTCGACACTCCTCTCGTAAGCAATAAATCGTCCGGTCGTAAAGCGACTCCAATTACATACAACAAAATGGATTTATTCAACTACTCCCGGCGGGAAACTTCGGAAGTGAACATCGGGGCTGCTCCGTTGGGAGGCTCCAACCCTATCCGAATCCAGTCGATGACCAATACCGCCACGCAGGACACCGAAGCTTGTGTGGCTCAGGCAAAGCGCATCGTAGATGCCGGCGGAGAGTACGTCCGCCTCACCACACAAGGGGTGAAAGAAGCCGAAAACCTGATGAACATCAACATCGGACTGCGCAGTGACGGATACATGGTTCCGCTTGTGGCCGATGTACACTTCAGCCCGAAGGTAGCCGACGTGGCAGCCCGATATGCGGAGAAAGTACGCATCAATCCGGGCAACTACGTAGACCCGGGACGCACGTTCAAGCAACTGGAATACACCGACGAGGAGTATGCCGCCGAACTGCAGAAGATACGCGACCGCTTCGTTCCCTTCCTCAATATCTGCAAAGAAAATCATACGGCCATACGCATCGGCGTGAACCACGGTTCACTGTCCGACCGCATCATGTCCCGCTATGGCGACACGCCCGAAGGTATGGTAGAGTCGTGCATGGAATTCCTGCGCATCTGCGTGGACGAGAAGTTCACGGATGCCGTAATCTCGATCAAGGCCTCCAACACAGTGGTAATGGTGAAAACCGTACGCCTGCTGGTGGCCGTGATGGAACAGGAAGGCATGGCATTCCCGCTTCACCTGGGTGTGACGGAAGCTGGCGACGGAGAAGACGGACGCATCAAATCGGCCTTGGGAATCGGTGCTTTATTGTCCGACGGAATGGGCGACACCATCCGCGTCTCACTGAGTGAGGAGCCGGAAGCCGAAATTCCCGTGGCACGCAAACTGGTCGACTACATTGTCGGGAGACAGGATCACCCATACATCCCCGGCATGGAGGCACCGGACTTCGACTACCTCTCTCCGACGAGGCGCAAAACGCAACCGGTGCGGAACATTGGCGGTGACCATCTGCCGGTAGTGCTTGCCGACCGCATGGACGGACGGACGGAGACCAACCCGCAATTCACGCCGGATTATATCTACGCCGGACGTGAACTGCCCGAACAGCCGGAGAAAGGTATGCAATACATCCTCGACGCCGACGTGTGGAAAGGAGAACCGGACACGTGGCCCGCTTTCAATTATGCCCAACTGGAGCTGATGGAAACGTGCGCCGCCGGACTGAAGTTCTTCTTCATTCCTTATATGGCACTTACGGACGAGGTAGTGGCCTGCCTGAAACGACATCCCGAAGTAGTGGTGATCTCGCAAAGCAACCACCCGAACCGCGTAGGCGAACATCGTGCGCTGGCCCATCAACTGACGGTGGAAGGGTTGCAGAACCCGGTCATCTTCTTCCAGCACTACTCCGAAAATGCAGCCGAAGATCTGCAAATCAAGGCCGGTGCGGACATGGGAGCACTGATATTCGACGGTCTGTGTGACGGCATTTATCTCTTTAACCAAGGGGAACTGAGCCATGCGGTGATCGACGCTACCGCCTTCGGCATCCTGCAAGCGGGACGCATCCGCACCAGCAAGACGGAGTATATCTCTTGCCCGGGATGCGGACGGACACTGTTCAACCTGCAAAGTACGATTGCCCGTGTCAAAGCAGCCACCTCACACCTGAAGGGACTGAAAATAGGCATCATGGGATGTATCGTCAACGGACCCGGTGAGATGGCGGATGCCGACTATGGCTACGTGGGTGCCGGCCGTGGCAAGGTAAGCCTTTACAAACGGAAGGAGTGCATCGAGAAGAATATTCCCGAAGAAGAAGCCGTAGAAAAACTGATCGAATTGATTAAGGCAAACGGTGACTACGAAGAGAAGGCTTAATCCTGATCGTCTCCCAAAGAAGACAGTTAGTCCCGCCGACGAATAAGTAAGAAACAGAAAGAAAGCACCACGGATTAAGAAAGGGTGAGCTCCTGGCACCTTACTTCTTTCGGCTGGCAAAGAGCCACTCCATGAATCCGGGATAGTTGAAAGCCGGATTCCAGCTGCCGTGATTGCAACCGGGAAACTCGACGTATTCCACCTCTGCTCCAAGTTTCTTCAACGCTTTATAAGCCTCGCGAGAGCCTTCTACCGGCACTACGTTATCGGCATCCCCATGGAAAATGCGGAAACGGACACTCACGGCATCGGGCAGGCGTCCGGGATTCACCGTGCCGCAAATGGGGACGGCGGCGGCGAATGTATCCGGAAAGCGGATGGCAAGGTCGTACGTCGCCATGCCTCCCATAGAAAGACCCACTACGTAAACGCAGTCACGATCCACCGAAGGCAAATCGAGGTAAGTGTCCAGCAATTCTTTTACCGCACGCAAGATGGGAGTGATCTCCTGTCCCACCGGCATCTCCGAAGGAACGAACGAAGAAGGGCGGGAGGCGTATGCCCAGTAATCCTTCTCCGGACATTGAGGCACGAGGACAAATGCCGGATACTTCTCACGGTTCACGGGGTTGAGAAACATCTGTCCACCGTGTGTCAATTGTTTCTCGTTGTCGCTCCCCCGCTCGCCGGCACCGTGCAGAAAGAGCACCAAAGGATATTGCTGCCCCGGCTTTTCCGACTCCGGACGAAGCAAACGGTAGTTCAGCGAATCTCCCCGGGAGGAGATGAATACTTTTTTCTGATACGCCTCTTGCGAACGGGCACCCACGGTCAGCAGGAAGATACTGAGGAAGAAAAGAACAAACTGTTTCATGGCTATTCGGGATTATTCTACATATTGGGGTTCGGAGGGTAAAGATACACCATTTTCATTAAAGGCCTCCACGGCGAAATAATAATCCTGGTCGGTGGTCAGAGATTTCATGAGCAACTCGGTGCCGTCGTTGAAGTGCACCCCAAAAGTTTTTTGTCTGACTTTTGGGGTGCACTTCATGTGACATAACAGCCCCATTTATTATTTCTTTACCGGAGCACTCAAAGTTTCTTTGTATTTGACCGGATCGGCCAATATCTTGAGAGCGGCTTGCAGCCCATCGTCATCCTTCAATTGCTGGATGATCCCTCCACGTGTATAGTAGTAACGCTTGATGATCTCATCGGCAATCATCGACTTGATGTCTTTTGAGAAGTAATCGAGATCGCGGTCCAGATTATGAGTCAGTTTCTTCTCCAGTGCCTTGATCTCTTCCGATGCTTCATCCAGATACCCTTCGAACTTGGCAGCTTCTTTCAGCGTCTTCATGATCTTCTCACTCTGCTGGTCATACTTGAAGTCGGCTTTCTTCACCATTGCCTTGAAGTCGTTATAGTCGGCATCGGTCACCTTGAACTCCTGCGGAGAAGGGATGGACGGATGCTTCAGGCAGTACTGCGTCGCATAATCAAAAATCAGGTTATCACGCACCAGATAGAAGAGGATATTAGGCAACTTTTCCTGTTTCACTTCGATATCCGGCATCACACCTCCACCATCGCGAACTTCACGTCCGGCTGCCGTATGGAACACGGTAGTCAGGCTGTCGGGGATGATACCTACACTGCCGTCCTCATTGCGGTGTTTATAGTCGATGGCCTGTACGCAACGTCCGCTGGGGATATAATACTTAGAAGTCGTGAGTTTCATCACACCTCCGTAAGGCAACGGACGGGTGGTCTGCACCAATCCCTTTCCAAACGTACGGCTTCCCACAATCACGGCACGGTCGAAATCTTGGAAAGCTCCCGAAAGGATTTCGGACGCGGAAGCAGTGCCTCCGTTTACCAATACGGTAATAGGAATATCGAGATCCAGCGGTTCACGCAATGTCTTATACGTATTGCTGGCCTGTTTGGTCTTTCCCTTGGTAGTCACGATCACTTTGCCGCGGGGCAAAAAGAAATTGGCAATCTCTACCGCTTCTTCCAGACGTCCGCCACCGTTTCCGCGCAGGTCAATCACCAATGAGGTGATGCCCTCTTTCTTCAGTCTCAGGAATGTCTTCTTAAAATCTTTGGAAGGAGTACCGGAGAAGGTGCTCAGATTGATATAACCTACATTCTTATTAAAGATAGTATCGTAAGGAATCATCGGAGTCTGGATGGTTTGACGTACAATATTAAACTCCAACGGCCGGGTACCCCCCTTTTCGTCCGGACGCTCTACCTTCAGCTTAAAGCTCGTACCTACTGCCCCCCGAAGCATCTGGCTCACCTCTTGGTTGTTTTTTCCCGCCAGATCTTTTCCGTCTATCTCCATCAGGATATCGCCTGCCTTCAGTCCGATTTTAGCAGCAGGGGTTCCTTCAAAAGGCTCGGCTATCATCGAACGTTTCAGTTTCTGGTTGTACGTGATCAAAGATCCGATACCTCCGAACGAAGCGTTCAACATCTGTTGCAGTTCAGCCTGGTCGTCCTCCGGATAATATTCCGTATACGGATCGAGTGACGAGAGCATATAGTCGATCCCCTCACGAACCGTCTTATTCGGATCGAGCGTATCTACGTAAAACATATCGAGTTCTTTGACGATAGAATTAAAGGTATCCAGATTCTTAGCAATCTGGAAATTGCGGTCGTCACCGCTCTTGAAACTAAAGAATGCTACGACAACCAATGCGGCTGCCAACAGGACACCATTTCGTCTATTCAGAAACTTTTTCATACACTTTTCGTTAAAATGAGACGTAAAAGTAACTCATTGCCTGCTTACTCTGACAGAACTTCGTTAATATTTAACTTTATTTCATCCCAACGCTCGCAAGGAATCGTGGTTCCAACGATCTGTATAACATTTCCGGAGAGAATTGAACCAATCTTTGCACATTTCTCTAAAGAATAGCCGCAAGTCAGCCCGTACAAAAATCCGGCAGCGAAATAATCACCTGCTCCCGTCGTATCGATCACTCTCTCTACAGGAATGGCCTCTACTTTGATCTCCTCCGTACCCTTACGGATGTAAGAACCATTTCCACCTACCTTTACAATGGCGATACTGCATTTCTTGCTGATCAGTTCAAGGGCTTCCTTCGGATCTTCTTTACCCGTAAACGCCTTTGCCTCTTCTTCATTGGCGAAAACAATATCTACATACTTATTTATTAATAAAGAGAAGAACTCAAGATCGCCTGCCACGATATTATAACTTGCCATATCGAGGCAAACCTGCAAACCGGCTTCCTTTGCCAACTCAATGGCATGAAGAATCATATCGTGATCCTGCACCAGATATCCCTCTATAAGCAGATAAGCATAACCTTTGAACATATCCAGTGTCAGATCTTCGGCTCTCAGCGTAGAAGCAGCACCGAGATAAGTACCAAAAGTACGTTCTCCGTCCGGAGAAATAAAAGTAGAAGCGACTCCCGACGGCAGATCAGACGTTAATAATTTATCTTCGATGCCATTTTTTTGCAGATTCTCCCGAAAAAAGTTTCCGTAAGCGTCATTTCCGACTTTTCCGATGAAACCGGTTCCGGCACCCAGACAGGCGAGTCCAAGTATGGAATTTGCCGCTGCTCCACCAGTCGCCAAGTGGGTTTTCATCTGACTGAATTGTTCGTTAATCTGCTGTAACTTAGCATCATCAATAAGTTGCATGCTTCCCTTGGGTAATCCCATTTCATCAAGGAGTGTATCATCTTTCAGGGTTGCAAGTACGTCTACCAGGGCGTTGCCCAATCCAATTATTTTATCCATTTCACTATTTTTTTTTGCAAAGATATTGCATATTTCAAAATATCCTATTACTTTTGCATCGCAATTGAGAAAAACAAATCATTCTTCCTTAGCTCAGTCGGTTAGAGCATCTGACTGTTAATCAGAGGGTCCTTGGTTCAAGTCCAAGAGGAAGAGCAAAGTTCAAATTCTCAGTTGCTAAATTCTTCCTTAGCTCAGTCGGTTAGAGCATCTGACTGTTAATCAGAGGGTCCTTGGTTCAAGTCCAAGAGGAAGAGCAAACAAAGGTTCGTCATTACGGCGGACCTTTTTTGTTTTTACATTGTGAGAATACGGCATGTACTGATAGAGAAAGAGGATGTTGCCTCTGCTGTACAACACCCTCTTTCCTGCTGAAAAAAAAGAACCTACTCAAACCTTATCTCTGAAACACCTATTGATTTTCCTTTCTGAGGTTCTATAAGAATACGAACGGATTCCACTTCAACACTGCCTGAAGGATGTACTACGTTGAACCGATCGGTACCCACCTGATATGAGTCCGTCACATAAAGTTCAAGGGGATTCCATCCGGCATCCGACTTATACTCTACCGACCAACCGGACGGAACGGCTATTTTTTCCTGATCGTCCAGCCAATACATGGAAAGGGAATTCAGCAGAAAGGGTTCTTTGAAGTCTACCTGCACCCATTGTCTGCCCGAGCCGTCGGACATCCACCTTTCAGTCAGCTTGTCTGCGGAAGAATCAGATACTTTTCCGTCGCAAAGCGCACGTGTGGAAATATTCTTTCCGGCAGCCAGGGAGGATACGTTCACCGCTTTGATATTACGGAGATAAGCCATGGCTTGCTGGCCGATGCTGGCGGTGGAGGCCTCATCGTTCAACCAAACCAGCATCGTACGGTTGTCTCCCCGGTTGCACCAGGCGTAGTAAGGAACCATCGTGATCTCACGGGTGGTGATGCCTTCCACTTTTTTCTCCATACCCGGCAGGGTGATACTTTCCAATCCTTGCAGCACACCGGAGGATATATTGGCCACCTTTGCCTGTGATTCGTTAACATCGCCCAGATAGAGGCGTTGGACGGGGCCGGCATTATCCACTTCTTCGGCACAGTAGACTAATGGGCCGCGGGTTACGGCGGTCTTACCTATATTCTCACTGACTTCGGGGATGCAATCTACAAAACGCACCGGCATGGGGATGTTGAGTTCGACCACGTCACCCGGCTCCCAGTTACGCTTGACAACGGCAAATCCTTTCTCCATCCTGAAATCGGTTTTCTGTCCATTAACGCTCAGTTCAATTTCCGTGTGCCCCGGTTGTTTATAGGGGTAAAGTCCCCCCGGAACAAATTCTCCGGAGCGTGCCCACGTAGGGATACGCATGCAAACCGAGAATTTACTTGCCTTTTCGGGCTGCACCGTCACGCGCACTTTTCCATCGAACGGATAGGCAGAGGACTGCTCCAGTTTCACACGGGTTTCTTCCAGGGGAATTTCCGTTTGGCTGCCGCCATACAAGGTCAGGTAAACCCTGTCTTTGCTATAGGCATACATATAGCCCGGCACTTGCAGGATCAGACGTGAAATATTGGGAGGACAGCAGGCACACCCGAACCACTTGGCACGTCCGCCATTCCCATGATTAAAGCGTCTCACTCCGTCTGCCTCAAGAGGATTGACATAGAAAAAACGGTCGCCATGCAGGTTGATGCCCGCCAACGAGTTGTTAAAGAGTGAAAGCTCGGCTATATCGAGGAATTTAGCGTCTCCGCTGTCCAGGTACATACCATAATTGAAGAACACGTTGGCTACCGCCGCGCAGGTTTCATTATAGGCTGTCAGATTGGGGAGTTCATAAGGAGCCCCGAAGCCTTCCATCCCCTCTATGGCTCCAAGGCCGCCGGTGATATGCATACGGGTAGTGACCAGATTCGTCCAAATAGAATTGAGCGCACGGGTATAGTCATTCAGTCCGGTCAGGGCATCGACTTGTGCCATGGCTGTGTATAGATATGCCGCACGAACGGCATGCCCAACAGCTTCGGTCTGCTCTTTCACCGGCGCATGCTGCTGTGCGTAAGTCGGCGCCATTACTCCCTCACCTTCCGGACGGTAAGTGACTCCTCTGATCTCAAGGAACTTCTTTGCCATGTTGAGGTACAGTGTATCATTTGTCACCCGGTATAGCTTGCAGAGTGCCAGCTCGATCTCTTCGTGCCCCGGAGCCTGATTGACCGGTTTGCCGCCATTATAATTGGGGTCACCTCCTTCAAAGAACACCTTATTCACATGCTTGGCACTCTTTATGGCGACATTCAGCAGTTTATCCTTACCTGTAGCCTGATAATAGGCTACCGCTGCTTCGTACAGATGCCCCACATTATAAAGCTCATGGCTATGAACGACCCACGAATAGGGCTTCTCTCCCATCTCTCGGGGATCGGGATTACCACAAATATGCGAAATATATAAATATCCGTCCTCTTTCTGTGAAGCAGCAATCAGGTCGGTCACTTCATCCATAAACTCTTCCAGCTCCTTGTCCGGGCGAATCATCAATGAATAAGCCACTCCTTCCATCACTTTATAAAGATCGGAGCTTATAAAGCGGTGAGTCTCGGGAAGGGCTGTGGAGTCTCCTGCCAGAAAGGCGGCGCAACGCCGGAAACGCTCTACCGCCGGTGCGCTCTGCTCAACGGAGAAAGGTACCGTTACGTTGATTTCCGTCTGCATCCTTTCTTTCCAGAACCCATCGGTCAAAGTCACCTGATTAAAGGGAACGGGTGTTATTGTCTGCTGTCCCTCTTCCGAACAGGCTGTCGTAAGGAGAAGCAGAAATAGCCCTGTTAGTACATGTTTCATTCTAATTTGTTTTTAAAAGTTTCACTTGGGTATGTTTGTCCGTAACGGGCACCTCTATATAATAAGGATGATGTGTATTACCCGCCTCAATGTGGAATGTCGTTATCATTTTGTGATCGGTCATGACAGTATATTTACCTTCCGGCATTCCTTCGGTCCGGATGGTGGTGTTGTGACGTTTGCCGGAACGGTTTTCGATGAAGAAGCTCAGTTCTTCGGCTGCCCCTTTGAGGGTGACGGGATGATCTTTCCGGAATCCGTCCTGCATCAATTCGATGGAGAAACGGACAGGAGTCATGATACGTATCTGCCGGCGTACTCCGTCAAGGGGAGTGATACTCACGGTTCCGTTCTTATCCGTCCGGACATTCGCTCCGTAGCCGATCAGCCCGAAGTCGGGATCATCCACCAGATAGACTCCCGAACCGTGGATGCCTCCGGTAAGCCCGTGGTCTATTTCACCATCAAACCGCCAGGGAGAACGCCCCACTTTGATATAGTTCATGTAAGTGCGTGAGTTCTGGTAGGGTGAGAAGGCCCAGCCGACAGCACCATCGTTCCGCTCTCCCTTATACCAATAGCCAAAGCCGGTCTCCTTCGTACCGGTGTTCATCAGTGCCCATGAAGCCAGTAAAGAGTTATATCCGTAATTGATGTATCTGTCCGGCCGGTCGGAGAACCGATAGGCATAATCGAGCAATGCCACACCTCCCATTTGGGTCATATAGTCGAGGTTTACGTATTGTCCGCTCCACGCTGTGCCCAGATTGGCATATCCCGGCTCAAACAATCCGCGCAGCGCAAGGTTCCCATCCAGCTGGTTCTGCATGAAACGGTCGATCATCGCAGTATCGAACGAAGTATACGAATACCACTTCTTGAGGTTCTTGTCGTACCAGAACTGCTCTTCCGGCTCGATAGGATTCAACTTCGCATACTCTGCCACGTAATAGGAAGACTCAAAGGCTGTACGGTCGACAAACATCTCAGAGCCAAAGGGCCAGGGATCTTCGTAAACCATATAAGTCACTTTTTTTTCCCACTCACGACGCAGCTTGGCCGCATCCTTCTCTCTCCCTTTCTGCTCAAGGGCACGGATGATATCGAGCAGATAGCGCTCGTGAAAGTTACCTTGTTTATAAGCCCAGTCCGTCCAGCCATGAAATGTCCATTGCTTGCCCATCAAAATGTTATAGGGCACTTCAAAATAGGCCATTGCCGTCCGGTAGGCGCGTTCCAGATAACCATCGGCATCAAGGTAGGAAACCATCTCGGGATTATCCTCCGCTATCCGGTAAAGGTTATAATAAATGGCAAAGTGAGTGGTATAGTCGAAGGTCCGCCACATGCGTCCCTTGCCCGAACCGCCATCTTCGTATCCACCATATTTCCCGCTACGGTTCTGATACCAGTTTTCGCTGCCGTAAATGCCGTACGGATAAGGATATTCCCGGTCTGTGCGTTGCAGCTTGCCCCATACGAAGTTTTCTTCGTAGTATTCCAGAGAGGCGATTTCTTCCCGGTCGGGATAGATGACATTCTTTTCACTCACATAGACCGGCTTGCTGTTGGACGGGTCGTCCGAACCACCCACCATGAACTCTTCCCGCAAGTCTCCCAGGTGGTCGGGCGAAAGCAACTCGGCTTTCTCCATATCCCAAAGGCTATAAAGCCCATTGTACCACTTGGAAGGGTCGCGATGCTGCTGCCGTCCGACAATGAAACGTGCCCGCTTTTTAATCAGGGTCTCCAGGGGTTCCGTCACAAAGAAGTCGAGGAAACAGACCCGATCTTCTCCGTAACGTACCGTTATCAGGTTCTCTCCCAAACGGGAGAAACGAAACTTATACAGATATGTATCTCCTGCCTTCTGTCCAAGGCTGGTGATCTGCATCTCCGCAGGATATTCCGCTGTCAATCCGGTAACGGGCAGCTTGGACCGCAAAGCGCAACAGACCTCCATCTCCGGAGTAACGACCATGCCGGGGGCAACCTTTACAACCACCCCTTGCTTATCATAAATTATCGTCTGTATCTCCTCGTGATTTCCGGCAAGCGTGAAGTTGAAACCGGTAACGTAGTGTCCGTAAGGCTGTACAGTCTTTGAGGTAGACGGCAATCTCCAGGTATCATCGGTACGGTCCACAGCATGGGTGGAATGCAGATAATATTTGCCGTCCGCTGTGGCATATTCAATCGAAGTTCCCTTCCGCATGGTCATCAGCAGGATGTCACCCTGCCCAGTCAGCGGAGTCCAGTAGAAAAAAGAAGCATTCCCGTTCAGAGAGAAGTGCCGGTTCAGATTCTGATGTGCCTGGATCGATTCGTCCAAAGCACCGACAGGCAAAGAGAACCACAGGTCCGTCACCGTCGCCGGATGGTGGCTGCGGTTGAAAAACTCAATCTCCCAGTCCACCTCTTCACCCTTGATGGTGAAAGTCTGATAGAGGCGTACATCCGAAGGAAGCTGCCAGAATATCTGTATCTTATCGGAGGTGGCGGATAGAATCTGTGGGGAAATATCGGCCAGAGAGACTGCATAGCTTTTCCCCCTGACTTCGTAAGCCAGATTCAAATCGCCCAGATACTTCCCGTGGTCTATATAGTTGCGGACATTGTCCGCCCCCTGAAAGACGAGCGAGCTTACTCCCCTTTCGTCCGGACTGACTTTCATTTGGGGAGTTATACCCCGGAGAGAAGAAATATTCAGACAGAGAAAGAGTAAGGATGAAATATAATACTTAAGTTTCATAGGCACCATTCTTTAATTAATAAAGTAATCTACAGTAGTTGAGCATTGCTGTGCCTCATCCGTCACAGGAGGGCTGTGTGGCACTTTTTACCCGCAGGTACTTCGTCCGAGTATACGGCAGTACTTCGTCCGGGTATACGGCAGTACTTCGTCCGAGTATACGGTGGTACTTCGTCCGGGTATACGGCGGTACTTCGTCCGGGGCCCTGGTGGATAAACGCTGCCATGCAGATACTCAACCACTGTTTTACATTCGGCAGAGAAGCATCACGGCTGCACTGAAATTTTCACACTGCTAAGTGCTCTCTTATGACTGTAGTCATCCAGCGAGTTACTCCGCTCTTCACTATAATCGATCCCCTTATAGTCTTTGTCACCCACATTGGTGGCAACGGCCGTAATGGTAAAATCGCCGGCTCCGGTGTAAATGTACTTATAAGTTTTCTGAATTCCTCCGGTAGTGTATACAGAACCCAGCGAAACGCCCGTGTTCCAAGGTTCGTACTCGTCGGTCCCCATCTCTATGAAAGAGAGATAGACATCGCCCTGGAAACCCTTATACTTCGTATAGTCGGCTTCATGAACCGGAAGTCCGGTAGCAGGATCGAGTTCACATTCATACGATTCCAATACTCCATCCCCATCCAGATCGTACTTATAAGGCGAATCGTCCGCTGCCGCAAAGGTGGAACGGCCGTTGACGTACATGTCCACCTGGCGGAGAATGATCTTTTCACCATGATCCAGGAAGGGTTGCAGGTACGTATCCCGATTGTACATATCACCCAGTTTATAAAATCCTTCGGTAGGACGACGTGAAAGCGGATCGTTGGTTTGGAATGCGCCGTACGAACGCTCATCCTGCATCGTATAGTACTTGTATCCGGCACTATATCCGCCAAAGTCCTCCAACTGCTCGGTGTGCAGGCCGAAGTAAGCAGCCACCCACGCATCATTAGAATACTTACGAATCGCACGGTCGGCATCACACGCCACAAAGCGGCTTTCGATAATCGTATTACCCGGCTGGTTGGCCAGTCCGCCAAAGATGTGGATATCCGGTTTCATCCGTATGCCCGAAGGGATACGCCGGTCGGTCACCGTAAACTTCAGCTGATTGGTCCCTATGTAGCTCATCTCCATCAAAGCCTCCGGAAAGTCCCCTTTCTTGTAGGGGACCAACTGGATATTGTCAATGGCACCGAAGAACTCAAAATCCTTCTTCACCTCTTCGATGGACTGATAGTCTTTAAAGTATTTATAAAACAGGGTCTTTTCCCCATTTTTGGCATAAGAAACCCGGTAACACTCTTCATAGAAGCTGTCCCAATCGTGCTCCATAATGGCTTTAACGCGCGAACGTTCGAACTTCTTGCCTTCATCACCTGTAAAAAGCGTCAGGTACTGGGCATCGGTATTGATGGTCACCGTCACCTCTTCGCCTACTTTCGGATTCTGGGGTGATACGGAGATGCTGACAGACGGTGTCTCTACGTCTGCACCAAATTTCTCGCAGGAAACCAGCGAAGTGGCTGCCACAGCAAGCAGCCCTATAATCAGTTTATTTGTTTTCATATCCATTCGTATTTAGTATTAGAAATATCCCGGATTCTGTTTCATCTCTGGGAAGAACGATAACTCGGTAAACGGTATCGGCATCAGCACCCGGTATACCTTCTCTTCGTTGAAAAGATGCCAGAGGTACTCTCCACGCGCCGGATCACCAAACGGATCAAAGAACTGCAGAGGATCACGATAACGGCAGATATCGGCCAAGTCGACCATCGACACATCCGGGAAACGGGCTACATCGAGCCACCCGCAATCATCCTCGGCTGCCAGTTCGCGCAGACGTTCATACATCAGCTCCTTCAATGCATTGGCCGGACTGATATTCGTAGGAATCATCATAACCGAACCCGATTGGTAAGTATAAGGAGCATCTCCCTGAGAGACAAACATATCTTTGATGGAACCCTGATGGCAAGCACGGTCACGGATGATGTTCATCGTTTTCACTCCTTCCGAAGCATGACCCTGCATAATCTGGGCTTCTGCTTTCAGTAAGTAAACCTCAGCCAGACGTAAAACAGGATAGTCCACACCACCGTAATTGATATCAAAAGTAGAGCTCAGCTCACTCGGATTCAGGTTACGGAACTTACCCAACTGCCACCAGTTACAATTCCAGAGGTTGGGCTTGTTCTGCCCGTTCGTCTCGTTCTTCCACCAAGCCCGTTCGTGACTCTCGAGAGCCACATCCATGACTTTAAGCTGCTCTTCGGTATAATCGTTTACTTTACCCGGTTCGATGTAGAACTCAGGACCCAGTTCGCGTCCGGCAGGTTCGAATACCCACAAGCCGACCGGAGCACCACCACTGTTAGGACCGGTCACCCAGCCTTTCACCGAACTCCACATGCGACGGGTAACATCTCCCGTTATGGAGTATTTCCCGGTACGGTCATAAAGATTCTGCAAATCATAAGGAGTTGTTCCCGGTTTCGGACTCTCGGCATTGAAGCGGTCCACCTGTCCGTAATCCATACACACGTCCTTGAAACTGTAGTTATGTTCCCACATCGGTATGTCATATAGCAGCGTCAGCCACGAGGTCAGGTTTCTTCCGCCGGTAGCACCGTACTTGCCTTCACCGGCAAAGCCCATCGGTATCTTGTTTCCGGTGCCCACCCCTTCTTCTGCCAGCACGCTGAACATAATCTCGTTGTTGCGTTTGGTAAATACAGCGGGGAAGTACTCTTCCAGCTCATAAGTTCCATATATACCGGCAATAATATCGTCACACAACTTCACGGCATCGGCATATAACGTCGTTTTATCCACATCGCCAACCGTCGTTTCATTGATCTTATCCCCATACATTTCCGCACGGCGGATATAAGAAGCATGGAATATCTTCATCTTTGCCAGCATACCTGCCACGGCTCCCTTCGTCACACGGCCGTAAGCAATGCCCGAACGGTTATCCAGACACTTATCCAGTGCATAAGCCATCTCGTCATAAAGAAACTTGAACATCTCCTGCCGGGTTGCCCGTGGCACATAAGCCGGTTTCGGTCCGGTAGGCTCTGTGACCAGGGGCACACCACCGTAATAGCGGTACAAAGTAAAGTAAGCATAAGCCCGGAGGAAACGCACCTCGCCCATCAACATCTCGGTAGCCGATCCGGTGATGGTGGCCTTGTCCAATGCAGAATGTCCGGCGTTCTCGTCAATCACTCCTTTGTTAGCTTCCAGTCTTTCAAGTATCAGGTTCGCCTGCGCGATATATGAATAATGCTTTGACCATAAGTTCAGCACACTACCCGAGGTAGATGTCAGGTCGAACGGACCTTCATTCATCAGCGAAGGCATCATAAACCGGTCGCTGGTCATAATTCCATCGTTCACATGCCCGGCATTGGCATAGAGTATAGCAACATTACGCAAAGCAGCGTCATATGAGGTATAGAAAGTCTCAGACGGAAGCTCTGTTTTCGGTAACTGGTCGAAATACCCCTCACACGACACTAAGGCGCAAGAGGTTAAAAGGGCTAATAATATTTTCTTCATGGCAGTACCTGTTAATATTTGAAATTAAGTGAGAATATATGAGAGCGGGCGTACGGATAGGCCGAAATGTCGACTCCCGGAAGAATACGGTTGTTCACAGAGCTACCGCTACGTACCTCGGGGTCATATCCCGAATAGTTCGTAAGACAGAAAACGTTGTTAATCGTATACGTCAGAGCCAGGTCTTTAATCTTCCAAGCCTTCAATACGTTCTTCGGTAAACGGAAGGTAACAGCCAGGTTGTTCATCTTCAGGAACGAACCGTCTTCCACCATCTCCGAGTTGGAAGCAGCCCACATATATCCTGACCAGTCAATGGCACCGGGACCTGTAAAAGTACCGGTAGGATTGTTCGCAAACCAGGCATCTTTATAATACACAGCCGATTTATTGCGGATATCCCCGTTGTTCATCAGGTTGTACACATTACCATTGATAATATCATTTCCGTATGACCAACTGAAGTCCATAGCCAGTTCAATGAACTTCCAGCGCAGACGAGTGTTCAAACCACCGATAAACACCGGATTCACGTCTCCGATCACAACACGGTCACTCATATCCACTTTTCCGTCTCCATTGGTATCGGCAAAGGATGGGAAACCGTAAGGCATCTCTCTCTCGGTAGCATACCACCAAGGAGAATCGGCACTGCCTATACCGTTATAATCCGAATGCCAGTTGCTGCGGATGCCTTCCATCTGCAAACCATAGAAGAGTCCGAGAGGATATCCTTTTTTAATCAGAACATTCTCCGAACCGGAAGCTGAACCTACGGGGCGTCCTTCGAGCATCTGTGTTTCAGTACCTAAGCTAAGCACCTTAGACTGATTGGAGCTAAAGTTCACCGTAGCATTCCAGGTAAAGTCCTTTTTATCAATAAGCACACCGCCTACACTGATCTCAAATCCGCGGTTACGCACCGAACCAATGTTACGGGTCACCTTCCCGAAACCAGAAGTACGTGGCAGATTCTGTTCGAGCAGCATATCACGGGTAGTCTTTGTATAGAGGTCCAATGACACATTCAGGCGGTTATTGAACATATCCAGGTCGAGACCACCGTTAAACTCTTCCGTCACCTCCCAACTGATCTCCGGGTTCGCCATACGGCTGGTATACAAAGCCGGGATGGCTCCATCGCCAAAGATGGCCTGACGCTGGCTGGAAGACAATGTCTGTGCATAAGCATAAGGAGCAATCTGGTCGTTACCCACCTGGCCATAGCTGAAACGTAGCTTCAGGTTGCTTACGTTCTTCTCCAGCCAAGGCACATTCTTAAAGAATTCTTCTTCTGAAACTCTCCAACCCAGCGCACCGGATGGAAAGAATCCCCAACGGTTATCGGGACTGAATTTAGAAGAACCGTCAGCACGCATGGAAGCTTTCAGCAAGTAACGGCCTTTATAAGAATAGTTGGCCATAAACACTCCCGAGAGCATGGCTATCTTTTCGTAAGATACACCGGGAGACTTCACATGGTTACCACTTTTTGCATCATAAATACCTTCCCACCCCAAATCGGTATTGAACTGGGAATATTCCTGATTAAAGGTTTCATACTTATTGGTATTGGCCTCATACACGGCATTCACCGAAAGACTGTGTACCTTGTTGAATACTTTATTGAATCCGGCCTGTATCACTCCACGCATATTTAATCCGCTTTGTGTAGCATACGTAGCCAAGCCATTATTATCATAACCGCGCTGGATGGTCTTCGGAACAAATTCCTTGACTTCCCCTTTAGGGATACGAACGCCAATACCGCCTTTTACAAACCAGTTATCATTAATGTTGTATACCAATTCCGCCTGACCGAAGAAAGTATTATTTTTATTATTGTAATCAATGTCTTTCAGCTTCCGATAAGGATTATCCATTTTACCTGTATAGTACAGGTTGTCATCTATCTCCTGGAAAGTCCACTCTTTGGGAACAAGCGGAGAGAAAGTCTGTATTTCATTGAAAATGTTTCCTTCTGTCCAGAAAGCACCACTACGAATATTGTGCTCATACGAGATATTCGTGTTCAAAGTCAGTTGCGGAAGCAGTTTTATGCTGTTATTCGTCTGGAAATAGAATCGCTTAAACCCGGTATTGATTGCGATACCGTCTTCGTTCATCAACGAGAAAATGGTAGAGTTCTGTATCCGTTCGGTTCCGCCTCTGTAAGACACTTCATAATTCTGCTTGGTACCATTCTGCAAACAGAGATCCGGATAGAACTGGAAACGGGAAGGATTGGTATTCCATACCTGATCTTTATACTCCTGGTAGAAATCGGCATTCTGCCAGCGTCCGCTCATAATCATATCACGCATATATGCACGCATGTAATCTTCGGCACCCAGCATCGGGATTGAATTTGCCAGTTTACTGATACCATAAGTAGCTTTTACGGAAATCTCACTCATACCGGCCGCACCTTTCTTGGTAGTAATCAGCACAACACCATTGGCACCCTGCGCCCCATAAATGGCAGTAGACGATACGTCTTTCAAGATAGAGATACTCTCGATGGCATCGGGAGAGATAGTTGCTAAAGGACTTTCCAGCGGATCGTCCGAGATAGGAAGCGGGAAACCGTCGATGACATACAAAGGCGAGCTGCCTGCCGTAATAGAACTGGCTCCACGAATCTTAATCGTGATTCCGCCACCCGGCGCACCATCATTGTTCATTACCTGTACACCGGATATTTTGCCTTTCAAGGCTTGTTCCAGGCTTAACGGATTGGTTTGCATAAACTGGTCGGAGCTCAAACTGGATACAGATCCGGTTAAGTCTACTTTACGCTGAGTCTGATAACCAGTCACCACCACTTCATCAATCAGCACTCCCGAATCCATCAGTACATCTATCCGATTCTGACTGCCTACGGTTTTCTCAACCGTATTCATGCCGATCATCGAAAAAACAAGTACTTGTCCCGGAGATACGTTTTTAATCGTATACTCTCCGTTTTCATTAGTAATCACCCCGTTGTGTGCCCCTTTCACTTGTACAGTGGCTCCAATAACAGTTTCATTACTGCCTTTCTCTCTCACTGTACCCGAAATGCTCTTTGTGTTTTGAGCAAATCCACCTGCAGACACCAGCACAAACATGCATATTAAGAAGACGGCTTTTATCCTGCCTTCGGTATCTGCTCTAAGGTTGTTCAGATCTTTTAGATTCATAATATTAGTAATTTAGTCATTAAAAAGGATTCATACATTTTTAGTTTCTTTGTCAAGTCCCGAAGCCAAATCAGGACGAGTCCATTTTGTGTGGTTCCATACTCAGTTGTTTTTGCATTCGTATTTTACTGTTTTGTTGTTTCAGCAAAAGTAGGCGAAAAGAGACCCGAACCATAGAACAATAAATTATTCACTGATACTCATATTCATATTTACACCAAACATTACCATAGTGAATATAAATATCAGTTTATGACCATAAGTGCCTTTCTGATTCGTTTTTATTTCAGACTTTTGTGTTGTACGTAATTAAGAGACGAATGAAAAAGAGCTTTTTTACCCTGATTTTATTTATTTCTTCTGTTATACTAAATGCACAACAGAATGAACTTATGTTCCACTCTCTGAGCAGTCAACACGGACTTACATATAGTGCCGTACGCGATATTGTGCAGGATTCGAAAGGATATATTTGGATTGCAACCCTCAAAGGACTGAACAGGTATGACGGATACAACATTAAACAATACTACAAGTCGGATGACGGACTTTCTTCAAACTGCATCGAGAAACTGCTTCTGCTTGGGAAAGATACCCTATTGATGGGAACTAATGAAGGGTTGTGCTTATACGATATGATGAAAGAGAAGTTCACCACTATTGTTCCGCAAACCAAGACTCCACTATATGTGCTGGACATGGTCTACGACGGACGTTCAGTCTTCATCGCATCAGATTCCGGACTCTATACGTATAATAAAGTAGAGCAAAGCATGGCACTGCTCTACAAAGGATTGATTATAAAAGTAACACTGGATATTAACGGAAATGTATGGGCTGTCGGTCCGAATACGATTTATTGTTTCCGCCCCAACGGACAAATGACCCGGAAAATCACAGCGGCAGAAGTCTCTTCCGACTATCCTGTCGAATTCACTTCCATCTACAAAGATTCTCAGGGCACTCTATGGCTGGGAACTACCGAAAACGGGTTGTACCGATATAATAAGAATTATAACCAGTTCGTTTCAGTGGAGTTCTCTTCACAAGACAGAAAAGACATGCGCTATATCCGCTGCATTCAGGAAGATATGCGGGGAAATCTATGGATCGGAACCGAAAACGGACTTTTCATCTACGACTACACGGACAACAGTTACGTACAATACCGCCAGCATGCGAAAGATGTCCAGTCCGGACTGACCGATAATGCAATCTACACCATTTATAAAAGTCGTGGAGATATTATGTGGATCGGTACATTCTTTGGAGGTATCAACTATACCAGCCTGACTGAAAACAACTTCCACTACCTGATAGCAGATAATGGGAAACAATACCTAAAAGGAAAAGCGATCAGTAACATCATCAAAGATAAAAAGGGAGCGTTGTGGTTTGCTTCCGAAGATCACGGAATCTCCATTCTTTATCCGGACGGTCACATCAGGTACCTAAACAAATCGACCCATCCATCGCTAAACGGAGACAACGTACACGCATTAGCCGAAGATTACTCCGGCAATATATGGATTGGCAATTTTGTCGACGGCCTACAAAAGGTGGATTTGGAAAGGGGATATATCCGCTCATATAAAAATTTGGCAGGAAGAGATACGGGGTTATCCAATAATTCAATCTATAAGCTCTATGTTCACAACCCCGATACTATGTTCATAGGCACAAGCCAGGGAGTCAATATCTATCATTTTCAGACAGATTCATTCACCCCCTTTCTTCCGGATGTATTCCGACTTATACGCATTGACGACATCATACGTGATAAAAAGGATAATATCTGGTTTTCTGCACACTTCAACGGCATCTTCCGGTATCATATTCCTACCCATAGCATCCACCGATACCAGAAAGGAGCGACAGGTTGTAAAACTATGACCAGCGATAACATCTATTGCAGCTTTATCGATTCGAAAGGAAATGTCTGGTTTGGCACCAGTAATGGAGGACTGATGAAATATGATGCAAATGCAGACAGTATACAGGTTTTCGGGAAAAAGAACGAACTCCGGCAGAGAGACATCTATTCCATACAGGAAGACAGTTTCGGCTATCTATGGATGAGTACGGACAACGGTATTTTCTCATTTAATCCGGAAAGTCAGAGTTTTGCCCACTACAAGGTATCCGACAATCTGATTTCGAATCAGTTTAATACCTGTCCGGGTTATAAAGATCCAAACGGTACTCTCTACTTCGGAAGTATCAATGGTGTATGCTTTTTCCGACCGGAAGGACTGAACCATAACAACCCTACAAACGATATCCACCTGACTTTCTCTGACTTCAAGGTTTTCAATAAGCATGTGCAGCCGTCACCGGATGGTATCCTGCAAAGCAATATCGACAGTACGTCCCTTATCCGCTTACCTCACGGTATGAATACCCTAACTTTTGACTTCCTGGTAATCAACTACAATGAAAACTGTCAGTCACAACTTTCTTGTGAATATTATCTGGAGGGTATGGAGACCGAGTGGAACACAACACAACAAATCCCACAATCAGTCACTTATACCAACCTCGATCCCGGAACTTATAAATTCCATGTACGGGTTATCGGGAAAAACGGAGTTGTATTCGACCGCCGTGAAATCACTGTAAACATCCTTCCTCACTTTCTATTGAGTGGCTTCATGATCACCATTTACTCTTTAATCGGGCTCCTGATCGGCTTTATAATTGTCCGCTTCTACCGCATTCGCATGCGTGATAAAATGGATATACGCATCGAACGCATGGAAAAGAACAACCTGCGCGAACTAAACAAGCATAAGCTAAATTTCTTCACTTATATCACCCACGAATTTAAGACTCCTTTGTCTATACTGATGGCCGTATTCGAAGATATATCAATCAGCCGGAACAACACAATCACCGGAGAAGAAATGAAAATAATCAATCGGAACATCCAACGCCTTCAGTTTCTTATCAATCAGCTTCTGGAGTTTCGTTCCGTAGAAACCGATCACGCCCGTATAGAATATGTGAAAGGAGACATCATGACATACGGACGTAGTATCTTCGAATTGTTCATCCCTGTCTTCAGACAAAAACAGGTTGTCTTTCAATATACAACCTCAACAGATTCCTACTATACGGTCTTCGACAGAGACAAGATTGAAAAAATCATCAGCAATCTGCTCAGCAATGCCTTCAAACATTCTGATCCTCAGAGTGAAATAAACTTTAGGATTGATGTGGATAAGAATGCCGGACAACTGATTCTTTCTTGCCACAACAGCAGCTCTTATATTCATCCGGAACAACGGGAGGCTGTCATGCAACCTTTCCACAAAACCGATTCGTCTGATCAGAAATATTCTAATACAGGTATCGGTCTGGCTTTGGTGAATGGATTAGTTCAACTACTTTCAGGCACGGTTGAGATAGAAAGCCATCAAAATAGTGGCACGACCTTCAAAGTAAGATTGCCTCTGGTAGAAGACTCCAAAGATATGATCGTTCCCGATGAAACGCTGGATATCGTCAATTCCCCCGACGTAGTAGCAGACACCGTATACCTACTCAATAACTCCGGGTTAAAAGAAGATATGAATGCCGCAAATACAGAAAAGAAAATGACTGTACTTCTGGTAGAAGATAATCCGGATATCAACAACATATTAAAAAGTAAATTACTACGTTTATATAAAGTGAAAACAGCTTATAACGGGCAGGAAGCAGTCGAATTGCTGAAAACACACATTATCGACATCATTATCAGTGACATCATGATGCCTTATATGGACGGATATGAATTGAGCAGGTATATTAAAACCTCTCGGGAGTATTCTCACATTCCGGTCATTCTTATCACTTCTCAACCTTCGAAAGAGAACGAGCTGCAGGGATTATCGGCAGGAGCAGATGCCTATATTGAAAAGCCTTTCACTTTTGATGAACTGAACCTCAGAATCACCAATTTACTCAAAGCTAAAAGTAATATCCGCGAACATTATCACGATATGAAAATATTCGAACTCAACGAAGAACTTAACAACAAAGACGAAGAGTTTATCAAATCGTTGACCCAATTCGTCATCGAACATATCGAAGAACCGGAATTGAGTGTCGATCAATTGACTACACACATGAACATCAGCCGAACCCAACTATACAATAAGCTGAAGAAACTGTTAAATCTGAGTGCCACCGAATTTATAAATAAAATCAAGATCGATGTTGCCAAAGTAAAGATTATAAAAACCAATCTGACTATCGCCGAAATCTCATGGCAGCTTGGATTCAATAATCCCAGCTACTTCAGCAAAACATTTAAGCGTTTCTGTGGAGTGACACCCAATGAATTCAAGAACGGCAAAGGTCAGTAAACAGACCGGTTCATCACCCATTCGGAAAAATACATTCTAAAAGTGGTCGGATACATTCGTTTTTTGTAAATGCCGGATAATAGCCTCTACTCCCATAAACATTACCCATATGAATAATAAGAGCTATTAATATTCTGTATTTTAACACGAATACATGCTCAACAACATGCATACCAGTTCGTACCTGTTCAAAATATTATGTATATATTTGCCATTGTTAATCCAAACACAATGAAAACAGGAACAATATTCAGCATAGAGGAGTTTGCCATCCACGACGGACCGGGAATCCGAACAACGATATTCTTAAAAGGATGTCCTTTACACTGCGCATGGTGCCATAACCCCGAGGGCATCTCACCACAACCACAATACATGATTAAGAAAGGAGTCAAAAGCATTTGTGGATATCAGATAACTGTAGAAGAACTGATTGCCATAATTGAAAAGAACCGGGATATCTATAGGCTTAACCGGGGAGGAATAACACTAACAGGAGGAGAGCCTTTGTTTCAACCGGATTTCATCACCGAATTGCTCGAACAACTTCCGGATATACATACTGCTATCGAAACAAGCGGATATGCAAACACTCATACTTTCAGCAAAGTTATTTCCTTGGCAAATCTGATCCTGTTCGACATCAAACACACAGATCCGGAGATGCATCGAAAATATACAGGTGTAGATAATACGATCATACTAAAAAACCTTACCGTACTTTGCGATTCAGGGCAGGATTTCATCCTTCGGATACCACTGATTCCAGGTGTCAACGATACCCGGGAAAATATGACAGCCATTTTCGAAAGAATCAAAAATGCCCAAAACCTGATACGCGTCGAGATCCTCAGATATCACCGGACAGCAGGTGCCAAATACGCAATGATCGGAGAAAAGTATCACCCTCCGTTCGATACCGGAAAAACACCACAAATCTATAATGTATTCGAAGAAAATAATATCAAAAATCTAATTGTATGAACGAAAGAATTAACTATCTAAAAACGTATATTTTAGATAAACAACACCACTCACAAAGAAGAACACTACAGAGCGTAGGACTTGATAAATTGAGTACGTCCTATGCTCTACATGGTTTATCTCCTGTAGAACGCGCCACAGCTTGCTTTGCTGCCTCAATGGATGCCGAAACTCCGGTTATACTTCCGGGTGAAAGAATCGTTTTTACCCGCACCCTCACCCAAATACCGGATCCCTATACCCCGGAAGAATGGAATGAAATCAAAAGCAAACATTATATCCATGAAAAAGGTACGGTATGTAACATCTCTCCTAATTATGCTTACACAATCCGACATGGGTTGGAAGCACGGAAACAAGAGATTCGGAAACGTCAGGAAACACCCTCATTAAATGAAAGAGAAAAAACATTCCTGCAAGCAATGTATCAAAGCATCATATCCATACAAAATTTAATTGAGAAATACGAGCAATATGCATTATCCATTAACGAGACAGAAACAGCATATACTTTGCACACCGTCAAAACAGAAGGGGCCCAAAACTTCAGACAGGCCCTACAACTTTTGAGGATTCTCCATTTCTCCATTTGGGAAGCAGGTAACTATCACAACACACTCGGTCGTTTCGACCAATATATGTATCCTTTCTATCAAAAAGACCTGGAAAATGGAACACTTACCAAAGAGGAAGCATTTGACTTACTTGAAGAATTTTTCCTGGTATGCAACAAAGACAGTGACCTGTATCCGGGTATGCAGCAAGGCGACAACGGTCAGAGCTTAGTATTGGGAGGACGCAACGCAAACGGTGAATACTTGTTCAACGACCTGTCACGCATGTGTTTGCAAGCAAGTTACGAATTGAAGCTGATTGATCCCAAAATCAACATTCGTGTAGACCAAGGTACTCCCAACGAGATATTCACTTTAGGTTCCCGCCTGACAAAAATAGGGCTGGGCTTTCCACAATACAGCAATGACGACGTCATCATTCCGGGACTTATCCGCAAAGGATATTCGAAAGAGGACGCATACAACTATGTCGTGGCTGCCTGCTGGGAGTTCATCATCCCTGGTAAAGCCATGGATATTCCCAATATAGACGCTGTTTCTTTAATAGGATGTGTAGACCGATGCATTGAAAAGCTCAACACTTGCCCGGATTATCCATCTTTTTATACACTGGTTGAACAGGAAATACAAAAAGAAGTCGATACAATCTGCGAAAAACACCGGAATCTCTACATTATCCCTTCTCCTATGATGTCTTTGCTTATGGATGGCACCATCGAAAGAGCCAAAGATATTTCAGAAGGATCTTACTATAATAACTATGGCATTCACGGGACCGGCATTGCAACTGCCACCGACGCCCTTGCTACTCTGAAAAAATACTATTTTGAAGAACAGAACATAGATTATACCACTCTGCTTACTGCTATAAGAAATAACTTCCAAGGCTATGAAGAGTTACAGAAAAAGCTAAGAGAAGAAGCTCCCAAAATGGGACAGGATAATGATTATGCCGACCTGATAGCCAGAGCTCTACTCGACTCTTTCGATCAGTCATTAGCCGATAAACGAAATGAACGCGGAGGAGTTTATCGGGCAGGTACCGGAACAGCCATGTACTACATTTTTCATTCCAATCAATTGCGTGCTACTCCCGATGGACGTAACGATGGTGAAATGATCCCGGCAAATTATTCCCCAAGCCTGTTTCTCAAGCAAAAAGGACCGATATCTGTTATTAAATCATTTACCAAGCAGCACCTGGATCGTGTTGTCAATGGCGGCCCCCTCACCCTGGAATTCGACCAGTCTGTATTCAGCAACGACGAAACCATTGAAAAATTGGGTATGCTTGTGAAAACCTATGTTGTCCTTGGTGGTCACCAGCTACAGTTAAATACAGTCAGCCGGGAGAAACTGCTACATGCCCGTAAACACCCCGAACAACACAAGAACCTGATTGTCCGGGTATGGGGATGGAGCGGATACTTTGTAGAGTTAGACGAATGTTACCAGAATCATGTTATTAACCGGATCGAATTCGGTCTATAAAACATCTGCATTATGAAAAATACAGTAAAGAATTTCATGTTTTACATTGCCTTCGTGGCATCCCTGGGAGGATTACTTTTTGGATTCGATACCGCAGTAATATCCGGAGCCGAAAAATCCATCCAAACAGTATATGGCCTATCCGATTTCAGCCATGGTTTTACCATTGCCATCGCTTTAATCGGTACTATCATCGGAGCTTTCATCTGTAGTAAACCCGTAGAGAAATACGGACGCCTGAAAGCACTAAAAATAATTGCTTTCCTCTATTTTGTTTCTGCCGTGGGCAGTGCTGCCATCATCGACTGGTATTCCTTTTTATTTTTCCGCTTTGCCGGTGGACTGGCCGTAGGAGCCTCATCCGTAGTCGGTCCCATGTACATTGCCGAAATATCTCCTTCACGCTGGCGTGGACGTTTTGTCGCATTCTTCCAGTTCAATATTGTCCTGGGTATTGTACTTGCCTACTTCTCCAACTATTGGATACATGGCATTGCACACGACTGGCAATGGATGTTGGGAGTCGAAGCCATTCCCGCCATTGTGTTTGCACTCCTACTATACACCGTACCGGAGAGCCCTCGTTGGCTGGTAAAGCAAAACAAGGAAACCGAAGCCCGTCGCATCATAAAAGAAGTCAGTAATGCGGATATTGAACAAGAAGTACATGAAATCAGAGAATCTCTGGTAGCGACAGGAAACTGTGGCGAAAAGCTCTTCCAACGCAAATACCGTAAACCAATCCTCTATGCTTTCCTTATTGCTACCTTTAACCAGTTATCTGGAATCAACGCTATCCTTTACTACGCTCCCAGAATTTTTGAGATGTCAGGTGTATTTACTGACTCTGCCATGATGCAATCTATAGTAATCGGGCTGACAAACCTCACATTTACCATGATCGGAATGATTCTGATAGATCAGGTAGGACGAAAAAAGCTACTCTACATCGGTTCTATCGGTATGGCTATTTCTTTGGCATTAGTAGCTAAAGGATTCTGTCAGGATACTTTCTCAGGTTACTATATGCTTGCCTGTCTGATGGGATTTATCGCATTCTTTGCTATTTCACTGGGTGCGGTTATTTGGGTTTTAATCTCTGAAGTTTTCCCCAATAGTGTCCGGTCTAAGGGGCAAGTGCTGGGTAGCATGACACACTGGGTATGGTCCGCCCTGCTTTCTTGGATGTTTCCTGTCTTCATCCGTACAGGAGGTACTTTCATTTTCAGTTTCTTTGCCATTATGATGTTCTTAAGCTTTTTCTTTGCCCTCAGACTTCCGGAAACAAAGAACAAATCCCTGGAACAAATACAAAAAGAACTGACCAATTAACCATTTGCGAATAATAAACTAAAAACATGAATCGTATGAAAACTAAACTCATCATTTTATTAATACTCACTGCCATGATACACACAAACACAGTACAAGCTCAACATTCACAATTGAAAAAAGCCGACTTTCAGCAAGTAATCGACGGGAAACAAACCGATCTCTACTTTCTGAGAAACAAAAACGGAATCGAGATTGCCATTACCAATTTCGGAGGACGAGTCGTTGAGTTCTGGGCCCCGGATAAAAACGGTCATTTTGAGGATATTGTCCTCGGACACGACCATGTGGACAAATACCTCCACTACAAAGGTGAAAGGTTTCTGGGAGCCACTATCGGACGATATGGTAACCGAATCAGGAAAGGAAAATTCACTCTGAACGGAAAAGCCTACCAACTGCCAATCAATGATATTCCCAACAGTCTTCATGGTGGATTCAAAGGATTCGACATGGTAGTATGGGATGTTGAACAGCCGGATAGTCAAACTTTACAACTTACCTATCTGTCTAAAGACGGAGAAGAGGGATACCCGGGAAATTTACAAGTATCCATGAGTTACCAACTGACGGATAAAAACGAATTTATCATCATTCACCAAGCTCGCACAGACAAAGAAACGGTTATCAACCTCACCCACCACTCCTTTTTCAATCTACACGGAGCAGGCAACAAAGATATCAACGATCACATACTCATGATCAATGCAGATAAGTTTACTCCTGTCGATCATACCCTAATCCCTACCGGTATTCTTCAGGAAGTAGGAGGAACTCCAATGGATTTTCGTCATCCTACAGCCATTGGAAAACGTGTCAACGACTTATTTGAGCAATTAAGTTTCGGCCATGGCTACGATCATAATTGGGTACTGAACCGCAAGACCTCCGATAAGCCCGAACTGGCAGCAACCGTTTATGAACCAACATCAGGACGCTTTCTTGAGGTATGGACTACTGAACCCGGACTACAATTTTACGGTGGTAACTTTTTCGACGGCACAATGACCGGAAAGCATGGTAAAAGATACAACTACCGGGCTTCTTTGGCACTCGAAACGCAACACTATCCGGACAGTCCGAATCAACCTGCCTTCCCGTCAACAAACCTTCACCCCGGCGATACTTATAAACATATATGCATCTATAAAATCAATGTACAATGAAAACCACAACACATTTATCCGTTGCAGCGGTACTCACAGTACTGATGCAGATGGGGTGCCAGTCTCCTGCAACTGACACCCGGCAAATACTCCACCTACCGGAGTTAGACCAGGTCCGGATAGAAGATGCTTTCTGGAGTCCGAAACTTGAAACCTGGAGAAAAATAACAGCTAATGATGTATTAGACAAATTCGAAGGAAAGTATACTCCTTTCCCCGGATGGGACGATACACGAGATGCCTTCCGGAATTTCGACCGTGTTGCCGAAGGACAGAGAGATATCAAACAACACGATGGTCCAGAATGGTATGACGGACTCGTTTACGAAAGTATCCGGGGCATTGCAGACTTCCTTGCCGGACATCCCAATAAAGAAATGGAAAAACGAATCGACGGATATATCGACCGTATTTATGCCGCTCAGCAAACAGAACCTACCGGCTATATCAACACCCACACCCAACTCATGGAAAATGACCATAGATGGGGAGATAATGGGGGGCTCCTGCGCGGACAACACGACGTATATAACGCCGGAATGCTGATCGAAGCCGGAGTACACTATTATCAGGCAACCGGAAAAACACGCTTACTTGAAATAGCAACCCGATTTGCCAACTATATGGCAGATTATATGGGGCCGGAACCACGAAAAAATGTCGTTCCTGCGCATTCCGGTCCCGAAGAAGCCGTAATGGCCCTCTACTGGTTGTATAAAAATGAACCGGAATTGAAAGATAAACTCTCCATACCTGTCCGTGAGTCAGATTACTACGACCTGGTCACTTTCTGGATTGAGAACAGAGGACATCACTGCGGTTATCCGCTATGGGGAACATGGGGATATCGAAAATCTGAAAAATGGATTAAAGACGCTTGCTATCACCAAACGGAATTCGGTCCCCATTCCCGTCCCTGTTGGGGGGAATATTCACAAGATTCCATCCCGGTACTTGAACAAAAAACAATCGAAGGACATGCTGTACGAGCTACCTTGATGGCAACCGGTTTAGCCGCAGCCGCACTTGAAAACCAATCTCCTCAATACATTGAAACGGCTAAACGTCTTTGGGAAAACATGGCAGGCAAACGGATGTTCATCACAGGTGGAGTCGGTGCCATCCACGAAGATGAAAAGTTCGGTCCGGACTACTTCCTGCCTACCGACGCCTATTTGGAAACCTGTGCAGCCGTAGGAGCAGGTTTCTTTAGTCAACGCATGAATCAATTGACCTGTAATGCCCGCTACATGGACGAAGTGGAAAGAGTACTCTATAACAATGTACTGACAGGCGTTTCTTTGTCTGGTGATAAATACACTTATCAGAATCCCCTGAATACCGACAAACCTGACAGATGGGAATGGCATGTATGCCCCTGTTGCCCACCGATGTTTCTGAAAATCATGTCCGCCATGCCCAGTTACATCTATGCATATCAGGGAGATAATATCTATGTCAACTTATTCATAGGAAGTGAAGTACGCATACCGATCGATAAAAATAACAGTGTCCGCCTGAAACAGTTAACCTCTTATCCGTGGCACGGTGCCGTTTCCATTCAAGTCAATCCCGATAAAGCCGGTACCTTTTCTATAAAAGTGCGTATTCCCGGATGGGCACAAGGTACAGAAAACCCATATGGGCTTTACCAGTCGAACCTGAAAGCCCCCGTTAAATTGAAAGTCAACCAAAAGGATATTCTCCTGAGAATTGTCGATGGATATGCGGAAATCAGCCGGGAATGGAAAAAAGGCGATCACATCGAACTTGAATTACCGATGCAACCTCGCCTGATCACTGCGAACGAAGCAGTCAAAGACTTACGTGGACAAGTTGCGCTGGCATCAGGCCCCGTTATTTACTGCTTTGAGGATGCGGATAATCCGGAATTGCCTACACTGACACTTCAGCCACAAACGCCACTGGAGCTTTCTCACGACAACGATCTGCTTCATGGAGTCAATATCATCAAATGCCAGAGTAAAATTCCGGCAAAAGCCATCCCATATTATGCTGTAGCCAACAGAAAAGAGAGTCATAGTTACAAAGTATGGATTCCCCAGGAGTAAAGAAACAGATGATTACTACAAATTTATCTCAAATGAAAAATAATGTATCGCCATTTATACGTAAATTTGCGGAACAAGAATCATCTTAATTATAAAATATCATATGGAAAAGAAAACAATCGTGGCACGCGTAGAAGTGCTCCCCGGCAAAGAACAAGCATTTTTACAGGCAGCCGATGCTTTGATTAAAGGTACAAGGGCAGAAGAAGGCAACATTAGCTATAACCTGTATCAAAACCCCTCTCAACCTGTAGCTTTCATCTTTTACGAAGAGTACAAAGACCAGCATGCTATGGATGTACATGCAGCATCACCCCATTTCCAGACTTTTGGAGAAGCGATCAAAGGAATGTTGGCATCCGACCTGATAATTGAAACTTTCTAAATGAATATGAGGGTGCTTTAATGTACCCTCTATTAACTCATCACTCCATTTACTCAGCTACTGCCAGCGTCAACACACTGATACGTATTCCGCTCACCCTTGCGAACGCAGATGCACAAGCCACAGTCGTGGCTCCGGTAGTTAACACGTCATCAACAAGCAAAACATGCTTCCCCTCAAAATGAACAGTATCACATAGCCTGAAGATTCCTTCTACATTCTCCCAACGTTCAAAAGTAGACTTACGGGTCTGAGTTTCCGTATTTTTTTCACGTATCATACACTCTGCACATAATGGAATACCCGTTACAGAAGCTATCCCACGGGCAATCCATTCACTTTGATTGTATCCTCTAAGTTTCTGTTTCTTTCTGTGCAAAGGTACAGGAATTATCATATCCACGCCATCAAAAAATTCTCCCGAAGATAGTTCTGCTGCCATATAGCGTCCCATCACCTCTCCCAATTCTTTATATCCGCCATATTTCAGCAGATGCAGGATGCGTCTGAAATCACTACCCTTACGATAAAAAAGAAAAGAAGAAGCTCTTTTTAGGCCAGGAATACGTCCCCAGAAAAGACACTCTACCGGATTATCTTTCCGCAAATGAAATCCGGTACGGGGTAAATTTATATTGCAACAGGTGCACAAACACTCCTCCCCTCTTGACAATGGCGAACCACAGACTACGCAACAACGCGGAAACAGAAGAGACCAGAAAGAATGGAACCAGGTATTCATGATGTGTTTTTCTATTTGATCAATGTCCGAAACTACATATCCAACGGAGGAACTTCTTCCAGCAACTGCTGAAAGACAGCATGCAAAGGACCGTTAGTAGCAATTATATGATGCCCTTCTATGAAATGTTCACTTCCATAAAAGTCAGTTACTTTTCCACCCGCTTCCAATACAATCAACGCCGCAGCCGAATAATCCCATTTCCCGATAAATGCTTCTGCCCAGGCATCAAAACGTCCGGCAGCCACATAACAAAGAGCCGATGCGGCCGAACCATTCATCCGAATGCCCCCTACCACCCCATACAATTGCTTCAGCAGATATTCTGCCGTCCGTTTATACTGTTGATGATTATAGGGAAGTTCGGTTATTACAAACGCCTCTTCAATGTTCCCCACTTTCGAGACATGCAGCTCTTCTCCGTTCATCCAAGCCTTTCCACCCTTCCAGGCATAAAAACACTCATCCCTGCAAACTTCGTATACTACACCTAAAAGTAGCTCCGTACGACTCCGGAGGGCAATACTGACACAATATGGAGCATTGTCATGAATATAATTAGTTGTTCCGTCCAGCGGATCAATTACCCAGCAATATGCCTCATCTTTATAAACACCAGAACCTTCCTCGGCAATAAACCCGGCCTCGGGCAACAGAGCAGACAGTTGCCCCACTAACAGCCTCTCAGATTCCTTATCGACATATGATACATAATCATGCGCATGCTTCTCTACTACGCTCTCCCGGCTAAAGCTCTGCCGTTCTTTTCTCAGAAAATTCCCCGCTTCGGTTGCTATCCGGCGCACCTCAGTAGTAAGTTGTTGAAGTTCCAGTTCCATATTCGACTTTTAACGTATTTCGGCAAAGATAAATGATTCTTTTGAAAAAACATTGCAGCATTCAGCATATCTCTGCGTCTAAAAAACATAAAAAACTTAACTATGCAGAAATTCAGATTGACAATACTATTGATTATTTGTAGTAACGGACTTGCTTACGCACAAACGTTCAATGAAACGCCTATACTCCCCTTTATGCCACAAAAAGAAATGAAGTTCCCCAAAATCTCCGGACTTCCCGACATAAAGAGTACTCTGTCAGAAACGAATCCGGTTTTCAGCAACAGCCTGCCATTAGCCGAACAATATGAACTAAGAAAAAGATTCTCCTATCTGGATCCTGTCTTCACCAGTTATTTCAATCAAGAGCAACACCGGCTGCTCAATTCCCATTATTTCGGATATGAATTATACGGCTCCAGTTATTCACTCCGGGGAGTAGGAACTCAAAATATGGCAGGTGGCAGATTGGTATATCACCTCAACAAACAACTGACTATTCGGATAGGCGGTAATGCTTATCAATACCGTTCCAACGGGCGGATGTTCAATGACTTCACACTGAATGCGGACCTTACCTATCGCCTCAATAATTGGTTGACCGCTTATGTTTACGGACAATACAGGCTAAACTGCACTCCCAACTCCGGCGTACAAGGTTTCCCATTATCTCCACAATCTCATTACGGCGCTTTGTTCCGTATAAACCTTCTGGAAAAGAAAGAGTATGGCATCGACCTTAATCTCGGCACCGACAGAAGCTACAATGCTGCCACCCGACAATGGGAAAATACTTACAGGGTAGGTCCTGCCATACGGTTAAAATAATCGATCCAATATAGACCTGGCTATGAAGAGAGGGCTGTCCGGTACCGCCAATTTTACCGGATAGCCCATTTTATTACCTATCTGCATATAAATACCTTACATTCACCGGGAGCAAGCTTTACTATCCATCCGGTAGAAGTATCAGGAACAATTCCACCTTCCATGACATTATAAACCTTGTCCAACGACAATCCTTCCACCGTCTTTTCATTCAGCTCCACATCCACCGGACCGGATATCCGGTTCAGGCAGGCTATCGCTTTACTTCCGTCACTCAACGGCTTTACCCAGATATCATAATGATCGGCACGAATGGCACGTTCCGCCTGAATACCCAACGGATCCTGGTTGATAGCAATCAAATCTTTATTCAGAAGAATCTGCAGCGTACTGTCATTCATCTGCCGTACATCATTGCCACAGAGTAGCGGAGAAGCCATCATGCACCACAAAGCAAAATGTGACTGATACTGCTCGTTCGTACAACCTTCCGATTCATAACCGATGCTCTTACTCTTTCCGTCAATCCCCACAACAAGCATATCCAGATCATTCCATCCGGCAGGCCCCGCATATCCATTAAGCGGAGCATTTATCTCTAAAATATTCAGAACTCCACGAAGGCCGCCTTTCTGATCTGTAGACCGATTCCATAAATCACCGATATCACCGGATACACGCCAAAGATGTCCGCCCACTTTCTTTGCCCATTTCCAGGGTTCACGCTGTCCCCATTCACAAACAGAGAATACCATAGAACGTCCGGTCACCCGGAGTGCCTTCCCCATTTTTTCATATCTTTCCATCGCCTCTACCCGTCCGGCAGGCGCATTGCAGTAGTCATATTTTAAAAGATCGACACCCCAGGAAGCAAAATCCCGTGCATCCGTTTCTTCATACCCGTAACTGCCACAAACCCCACCACAGGTTTTGTCCGCGGCATCCGAATAAATTCCAAGCTTGAATCCCCGTTCATGCAAATAGTCAGCTACATATCTGATGCCCCTTGGAAACTTTGTTTTATCAACCTGGATATGTCCGTCTGCCCCTCTTTCAGGCAATTGCCAAAAGTCATCAATGTTTATATAGGCATATCCCAAGTCACGCATTCCATTCTCTACCATTGCATCCGCAGTTTGCAACACCAATTCCTCTGTCAGATGACGTCCGAATGTATTCCAGCTGTTCCATCCCATTGGGGGAGTCAACAGTAACTCATCACCTATCTTAATCAATAACTCCCGTGTATCAGATCCGAGGGCATTTTCTGCTTTCAGCACCACTTTATATGTTCCTTTCTCAGCTACTTCCCCTTTGATAATCCCTGTTTTTTTATCCAGCTTCAATCCTTCGGGAAGATTTTCAGCATGCCACTTTATCGGTCGTTCTCCGGAGGTGGGAATATAAAACAAAAAAGGGGTAGCAGGATAGTTTCCCACCACATGAGGGGGATTAATACACGGTTTCCCCTCAAAAATAGCGGTTCGCACTTCGCTCGCCTGTACTGTCGGACTCGCCAGCATCACACATAAGCAATATAAAAAAGAAACATAACTTGTAATTTTCATACGTTTAAAAAGAATTTATATAGATTTTATTTTAATGTTACAACAACCATTACCGGATTATCCTCTTCATCCAATCGGTTTATCAATTCATCCAGTTCTTTTTTTCTTTCCGGCAGTAAAGCTTTCGAATAGCGTTTACCTTTACTCAGATAACCTACCATCCGGGCATTTGCCAACTGATTTCCCAACCCTGTTCCGGGAGGAGTAAAATCAAATCCTGCCGCCAAATCATCTTTTATAATCACATTTGAAAAACTCTTCTTCTGTTTATCATACAATCCCACAAAACTTTCATTCTTCAGAACATAAAGCACAAAGAAATAACGGTCTGACTCAAAAACCTGTTGTACTGCGATAGACTTAAAACGTTTTGCGGGATCTATCTCATTGGCCGAGACATCCACATCTTTACCCGAACAATCAAGTTTCCAAGCCAAAGTCTTCTTTCGATCGGCATCAATCTTGTAAACCAGATTCTCCAGTGCCGGTTTAAAATAAACACTGCCACCATGAAGATACATTACGTCACGGGTGGACAAGTTAATACCATACTTCTTGCCTGGTTCAATATACCCTTTCCAGCTTTTCAGCTTCTTACCATTCCCGTCAATAAGAAACAGTTGTTGAGGATTATCCTTCCTTATGAAATAGTTATTATCACAATATAAGATGGATTCTCCGCTACTTACAGCTCCGGTACCCATATTTAAATGAGGAGCCGGTATACGACGGATAAATTTACCATTGAAGTTATAACAGATTAAATCCTGAAAATCCTGAACATACAGCTTTTGGTTATCAGGATCAGTAAAAAACAACAATCCTACCGCATATTCTTCAGGCCCTTGTCCATGCTGACCTATCTTATTCATAAACTTACCATTTTTATCAAATCGATAAAAACTTCTGGTCTGTGCATCACCTGCAATAATAGAATTTCCGGCATAAACAATACTGCACTCATTACCCAACAGACAATTATCAGTTGTCTCTAAAGGGAAATAACGCACATCAGATGCCAGTTCACTCAGCATTACCGTTTTAGGGCTCTGCGTAATGGCTTTCGCCAGATTCAGTGTTATGGCTGCATTTTTCTGGGCAAAAAGCGGAAATGCCAATACATGGGCCAATAAAATACAAAATGTAAACGATTTCATGGGACCTCCTATTTTTTAAATTTATAAAGAATCACTACCGGATTGGCATCATCCACTACATTCAGCGCAGCAGGAGCCTCTTTCAGGTATCCTTTCTCCCGTAAAGAAGAAAGTATATCTGCATTGACCACCTGTGCACGTTCCCCGTCAGCCAGTGCATACTCCGGCCAAAAAGGTATTCCCCCATCTATATCATTATCAATGCCAATTATATTACTACCCGGAATACTATTGCTGCATTCCAAATAATCTTTCGGAATGCGTTGTGATTTCAACTCACCGGTCTTTTTATCAAATCGTTGTATAAACAACACATCTCCTTTATACAAGCGTAAATAAAGATAATGAGAAGATTCAAACAGATCGTAAAGCCCAATGACCTGATCCGTTTCGACTGTCTTATCTCCAAACTTATTAATATTGGCAATGTCCATATAATATTCAACCGGATTTTCTCTCTTCAGCACATAAGCCGGTTCTATTCCATTATTAGAAATCGCAGATACCGTATCATTACAGGCAGTAAATACCAATACCCTTTCGTCCGAAGGAGAGAAACAGATTTCTTTCATAAAGCAAACATCCCGGGAAAGCCCCGATGGGAAAAGGGCCTTACACTCTTGTAACGAACCATTGGGTTGTTGTAATGCTCCTGCCCATGGCGCCTGCTGAAAAGGTTTTATAACCAATCCTTTCAATGCCCTTTTTCCATCCGGAAAAACATACATCCCGCCTGCTTGTTTCACAGTTGTATCATTTCGTAGAAAAGTCCCGTCATACGAATAAACCAAAGCATCTCCTCCATACTGAAATAAAGACAGTTCCTTATTCCTGTCATCAACCGCCAGATCACTTATCATGCCATACTCTCCCGGACCGTTTCCCTGACAGCCGATCTTGCGTATAAATTTACCTTCCCGATTGAATTGCAGCACCTCTTCAGTCTTTCCATTATACATAAACATGTAATCTGCCGTCACCTGTAGATTCATCAGATTACTTATCAGACATGAATCAGTCGTTTCCAAAGGAACGTATTCTATACTCTCCACATCTTCCTTCATGGAGATCGGAGCCTCTTCTTGCAAAGCAGAGCGGATATTGACAACCGGACATTCGGATAAAGAAGCTACAGGTTTCGGCTGGCAAGCCACCAGCCCGAACAGCCACAAGCTGTTCAACAATAATATTGTGTTTTTCATAATGATTGTCTCTTTAATATTGTTTTTAGGGAAGTGTATATACAAAGATACTTCTTCAATTTGAAAAATCACTTAAAATCAATCTATTTTTATTCCCCATTATAAATCCGACAATCAAATATCATATAAACTTAGTATAGTCAGTCCGGAAAAATTAGTTTTTCAAGCCACCTCAACATCTCTGCTTTACTCCTTCTGCAAGTAGCCAACAATGCTTCTAAATTACGTTTATCCCGCTCCCCCATATCAAAACCCGAATTGATACCCCTCGGATGATGAAGGTGATATAACGGTCCTTTTACACGCGCAATGGGCAACTCTAATATTTCCAGGCGTTTCACTCTTTCGGCATCTTCGGGTCCCCAACCATAAAACGCTTCATTCTCTCCGCCTGCCCGCAGATAGGCAACCCTGTTCACAAGAAAAGCTCCTCCCACCGAAGGTCTCATCCCTATTGAAGTAGCATCCACCTTTTCCAACACTGATACGTCCTTACGGATTCTGTCACTCATAGCTTCATTCAGAAAGATAAAACGCCCGTCATACGGGAAACACATCACACAGCCCGAACAAATCCTGCCGACCGCCTCTCTCAACTGAACCGGCGGAATAATCACATCCGTATCCCAGATACCTGCAATCGGGAACTTAGCCGATCGCAACAATATATTTAAATAACGTGTCCGGTAGAACACCGGATCATCATCTTTCACAAACCGATAGCGTACCCTCTCACACGTCTCAGACAAATAAAAACGTTGCTCCGTATCCGCTTCAAGAATATCCACAGACACCTCTGTCTGCTGTAGCAGCAAAGAAAGGATAAACCGAAGATTCTCCGCCCTCTCCGGATTATCTACCCGCAAGGGGATGACAATGCTAACCTCTCTTGTCAGATCCATACCGCCTCCCTTCCAGATGTAATCATGCCCTTCTCACAGTACTCCATCAGTTTCTCGACTTTTGCATTGAATACATCCAACCGATGCAACAGGCAAAGAATAAAAAACACCTCTTCGAAAAGTGAACTTTCCCTGACTCCGGGCAGTGAGTCTGCTATCCAGTCAATCAGGTAAATTAAATGCTCTTTCATTCGCAGCACCTTGATGTCTTCCTCACCTTTCCTCCGGGACAACCGGTAATACAGATAATAAGCGAGACCACAAATACCTTTCACGATGCCTAAAGTTCCGATCGCCCTACTATTAATCGTGTTAAATACCCTGCAATCGATCTGCCACAGAATCTCGTCGGCATCCCCTTCCACAAAGCCCTCCTGCAACAGATACTCAATTCCGACACCTACTCCGCACAAACCGTCACCATAAGTCACCGGAAGTTCCAAAGAACAATTCTCCATCACCTCATCCAGCAACACTTCTGCTTTCTCTTCCCACTCTTCTTCAGCCGTCTGCCGATAAAGACGATAGAATCCGATGATTTTCCCCATTTCTCCCATCATCCCCGGATTTTCTATCCCTCTTACGCTTTCCATATTTTCTTTATTGACGTAATCAATCATTTTATTACACCGACCAGGCAACCACTTCCGGAATTTGCCTTTCCTCCTCCGGGGGAAACGTTCTATAATCTCCATAACAACGGGTCAGATAAGTATCGTATCCTGACGGAACCGGAAACTCCACTCCTTCAAATCGTGCAGTATCCAGATATTCCACCTCATCCAGCCGCAAATGAATACGGCTCTCACTCAAATTCCGTTCAAAACTGTTCGACAAAGCATTCTCATACTTACCATCCCAATCATAGATGAAAAGATCCAACTGTAATCCACCGAACTGCATCGGCTCGGCCGGAGTCTTTTTATCCGGAACATACCGGCTGTGCCGATCTCTCAACCGCGCCTCAACCAACCAGCTCCATGGAGCCATGGCCGGTTCTGTTTCCGGAGTCTGAAAGAAAATATCCTGAGGCAGTTCCGGTACACCCTTCTCCAGAAAGAGTGCATAATCACTCCTTAACATCCCCACATCCGTATCTGTATCCCAAGGTATAAACCCCTGATGCCGGATAGCTCCCAGCAGTGTACCATAATCGAGCCAATAATCAATATCGTGCTTCTTGCAGACAGTATCGAAAGACTGCAATAAATAAAGCATCCTCCGATGTGCCTCCTTTATATCTATATTCATAATTTATATTTTAATATTCCGGCCAAATACCGGTTTTCCTCTTTACTCCTGATAGCAATACGAATATACTGCTTTCCATACATTCCCCTCTTCAAGCTACAGTCTTTTACCAGAATATCATGCTCTCTCAGCAAAACTTCCGCAAGCTCTCGGGCGCTGTACTTATGGGTCACTTCACATAAAAAGAAGTTTGCTTGTGAAGGAAATACCGCTAAATAGCCTACCTCCTGAAGTTCTTCAAAAAAGAGCGCTCTTTCCTCTCTAAAGCGGGCACATGCCTGCCGGTAGGCGATGGTGTATTTGTCCAGAATCTGTAAATAGTACTCCGCCAAAGAGTTTATATTCCAGACCGGAAGTTTCTGCTGTAATTCATCCATTAATTTATGGTCACCGGAAACAGCAATTCCCAATCGTAATCCGGGAATTCCATGTGACTTAGACAGGCTCTTTATCACCACCAGATGATTATACTCCTTCAGTATCTTGTCATCAATCAGAGAAGTTTCCTCTCCTCCCTCCGAGAAGTCAATAAAAGACTCATCCACAATCAGCCGTATCGAACGCTCCTGAGTCCATCCCGCTAATGAAATCAAATCCTTGTAAGGAATACTATTTCCGGAGGGGTTATCCGGATTCAGCAACAGTAACGAAGTCACTCCCTTATCCTCAAAAAATGTTTTCAGGTCACTTACGGTATAGCGATAACCTGGCCCCAACGGCAAGAAAGTCTCTATCCGGTCATCACGCACCAGATATTCTTCAAATGTAGGAAGAATCACCCCCATTCTACCGGGAAGCAGCTCCATCAGCTTTCTTATCAACTCTGCCGCGCCATTCCCCACCGCGACAGCCTCCGCAGGAATGTTCCAGTGCTTCGCCACCAATCGCCTGTTTACATAACTCCCCGAAGGGTATTGCCTGAGCAGTTTATCAAAATTAGCCTTCAGTTCTTCCAGCATCCTTTCTGTCGGGAAATGTGGATTCACCAGATAAGCAAAATCAAGCAAGAAAGGGAAGCGCCAATACCCTCCATAACGTTTCTGGTAACCGGGCAAAAGCCCTTCTTTCTTACCAAATAGCGTTTCGGCAATATCTAAATCCTGCATGTCGTCTATCTCATACCACTTTTCACCCTCAAGCGGCAAAGCCTTCAGCCCGGCTTTATCCAACAAAGACAAAACGGCCAGTATTTGTTCATAATATGCACTATTATCAAAACATTTGCAATAGGCTTCCAGAAAAGGTACGTACTTACCTACAGAAAACTCCTTACTAAAACGATAGATATTCACCGTCTTAAAATAAGTAGAAGTTTTTTCGTACGAAAAAGTATGTTTAGATACAAAGTCCACAATAAACTGCTTTTCATCCACAGTCACCATAGTCCCGTCCATCCAACTCTTATAACGGTCTACTACTGCTACATCCGGATACGGTTCTTCGAGCACTCTTTCAAGTATTCTCTTCTCAAAAACAATATCCGATTCTAACAATAAAGTATCATCAGACGCTAAGTGATGCCGTGCCAGAAACAGAGAATAAATATTATTAGTATGTGCATAGTAAGGGTTTTCCAGATAATAAATAGGAATTCCGCAATATTCATTTCCCAGATACGCCCGTAGTTTGTCACCTTGAAAACCAATCACAAGCACAATCCTCGATAGTCTTGCGACTGCCAGGTTTGCCAGTAACCGATCTATGATCCGGATACCGTTCACCTCAATCATACACTTAGTGTCGTACCGGGTCAATTCTCCCAGACGCCTGCCCATTCCTGCTGCCAATATAATAGCCTGCATATCTGCCCCCTTATTAAGTTCCTAACTCCGGCTGACTCTTCATACAATTCCTCTTTTCCTATCTCAAACAGGAAGTACTGCCACGACATCCAACCGAGTATTATGAAGATAAGCTAGCATTTCCACGGTTTAACATGACACAAATTAGGTTTTCCAATTACTAATTCGTAATTAGAGGGTGAAGGACAAAGATATTTGTATAAACATTCTTTACAAGCAGGCAATGAATCACGAGTCCAATGCCACATCTTCCCTTGTTTCATCTCTTGAAATACCCAGTCCTTTACATAACCATCAATTGTTCCTATTGACTTTGAATTAAAATTTGGGTATACCTTTCCGTCACAATCAATGTATAATGTACCAAAAAAGTGCGTATTCACTAACTGGTGAGCAAAAATATCTTTTTTCGTTCGACACAAAGCCATCACATCCTCAAGGGTCTGGAAAACATATTTTTCAAAGAAATCCAAGTTATCAATTGTATAAAATGGATAAATATTAGCTTTCAATTTATAAACATCAATAATTCGGCTCACTTCTTGAAATTCTTCTTCAGAAGTCACTGCAAAACAGTATTCTACACGTTCATTAGGTAAAGCAACACAGGCACTTATTGCATATTCATTTACAGGATAATCAATCAAAAATTTTATAGACACAGATGGGTCATTCAATAGCTTAGCTCTAATCTGCTCATAATCAACAGATTGTTTATAATAAAGATAAAAACACTTTCCAAAAGAATGTTTTTTAAGTTCATTCAACAACTCATCTAAGAAAGGATATGACAGTACATTTCCACCTACAAAATTAATTAAAGTGACTGGAGTGTGTTTAAGCTGTTCTAACAAACGACATATCTCATTGTAGGAAAGCCGATTATCTTGTTTACGGCACCATACAATTTGTTTATCAACAGTTTGACAATAACGACAATTTATGGAACATTCACCGGTCAGACGCATCGTTACAACACGTAGATTATTTACAATCTTTTGTCCAAAAAGTTCCAAATTATTCATTGTTTCGACATCATTTTCCAAATTCTCATTCACACTAACTTCAGGCACAATAACTAATGGTTTCTGCCTAAACTCTTCCTGCGAATATAAGTCACCGATAAAATTTCGCCGAATTTCGGACACAAATTCCGTTACTTCAGGAACATTCAAATCATCCTCTGTTAGTTCCATACAATACAAATTCTCTTTTTTCATCAATTCCATAACAATCGTACGGACAGGATCTGTAAGTTTCCATGTCACTCCTTTCCCAGACAGAGAATCGTATAGCAATACGGCTTCATGGTTTGTCCATACGAAAACATACGATTCTAAAAAAAACCAAAATCTCTTCATCACGCAAAAATCATTGTATTAACACTATTATATAAATCTGGAGCGATCTCCAACATAGAAATCTTATCGCTTAAATATTCTTTATATTCGTTCTCATCCATAGCAACTTCACAGACAGGAAGACCGCCTTTAAAATCGAATTGAAATAGACAGTGAGGGCAAAAATCCGCTTGATAGCAATGCTCACATTGCTTACTTATCGCCTCATAATAGCGATTGTACTTTTCCGCAATTTTTACACAATCAATTTTTACGACCTCCTCTATCTTCCCCAATACATGTTGAAACCCAATTCTTTCGCAGGCCAACAAATCACCACTCGGAGTCACAAAAAGCTTTCTTCCAAAAGGCAAACACGTACCCGCAGGTATACGTGATTTTTTTTTCTTCTTATTCAAAAGTAACTCTACGTAATGTCTGTACGAGTTACCTATATGATAATAGAAAAAATAACCTGCCTCCTTTATTTGAACTGAATTTTTTTCGCGAGTCCTTAATAACTCAGTAGACTCTATAAAAGGACGATATATCCTCTGAAATAATTTCAATTTATCCAACTTTATTCCAGAATAGGTAATCGTTTCTATCCCAGGAACTTTATTAAACTCTCCATAAATAAACCGATGCACTTCCTCTATATCAGAGTAATGATTCAAAACAGAATTAAAATGCACCTTACGTTTAAAATAGTCAGGATAACATTTTGCCAATAATTTCACATTAGCGTAGACCCTGTCAAATGAGGGCTTTCCTCTTTTATCTATTCTCAACTGATTATGCACACGGTTTCCATCTAAACTTATCAATAAAGAAATCTCATTTTTCACCAAAAAATCCATATAGCGATCTAGCAATATGGCATTAGTTGTCATACTAAATAAAAAAGTCAAATGATTTTTTAATTGAAACGTTTTTGCATATTTTACAATTTGCTCAATTAATTCAAAATTAACCAAAGGCTCCCCACCATAAAAACCAAACATGATATTTCCACCTTGTGACAAATTTAGATCTGAATTCCAACAATCAACTAAATAATCAATCACTTTCTTAGCTTGCTCAAAACTCATAGAATTATTTCGTGTATTCATACCTGCATGATCATATAAGTCTCCGTAACAGCAATAGACACAATTTAAATTACATTGATGTGTAACTTGGAATACTACATTATTCACATTAGCCAACTGTTGCACTACAATTGCATCAGAAATTCGCCCTGCCAAATATTTCTTCAAATCAACACACTTAAAAAAACCATTTTCTTTTAAATAATTATATTTTCTATAATAAAACTTTATCTCCTCTATCGGCACTGAAGGAAATTTCTCCTGAAGAAAACCGTATATATTACTCCTATTTTTATCTGATGGCAATTTCATTAATTCTTCAACTATGGGATGGCAATTTACCATGGATGAATTTTGCATATCATACAAATATCCATTCCCCCTTTTACTTTCAAAATAGATAGTAGATTCCATATATACTTATTTTTTTAAATGAGCTATCACAAGAATTGGATTTTGTTCATCATCCAATGAATTTACAAAAGTTACTAAGCGTTCACTTACTGTTCCTCCCTCCTCTTTTTTCCTCTGAACATAATCTTTCAGTTCGTACGGCCAAACAGAATATACCATCGTATTACCAGACACCCCAAGTGAGGGATAGAATATCATTCCACCATCAATATCATCTATTAAACCATTTCCTGCAACAGCTACTGTCTTTCCTGACAGCTTGTCATAAAAAGCTAAGTGCGGCCCCTCTTTTATTTCTCTCCAACCTGGAAAAGCTTTTAAATTGACCCAAGATATCAGTACATAACGTTCACTTTCATATACACGACTTATCCATTTCTTATCATCAATCAAGCGAGCTAGTTCACAATTTTCAGCTTTCGATCTTATTACATTTTCATTCCCATTTGAGGAACGAACAATTTTAGACATTTCTCGCAGATACAATCGATTATAATCATTTAAAAAACAACGATTGTCTGGTTTTAATCCTTTTAAATCCAAGTCCCATCGTTTTTGTAGACCAACATCAGCTACAACATAAACAGCATCCGTGAAACAATTATAAAAAAGAGTTGTATCTTTATACTCCGAAAAAGTATATGACATTCCATTAGCATCTCCCGGAGGATCAAGGAATAAACTATCTGGAATAATTCGAATACCTTGTATTATCTCTAAATCAGAATTCATCCAAAAGATAGAATCCGGGTAATTTATCACCACATATTTTGTATTTGCTTTCAACAAAGCAACAACATTTTTCAATCCCCTAGCTACTTGCATTGCATTTCCTTCACGATAAGATATTCGAGTTTCTTTTCCAGTGAACTTCCCATTGGTATCAAACTGTATGATTTTATCTCCAATTGTATAGAAAAACATCCGATGGTTATCATAGAAAATACTATATCCCCAGCCATTGGTTTCCTCACCACGACCTTGACCTAATGCACCAATATGTGATATAAATCGCCCTTTTTCGTCAAATACATCTCCTGGAAAAACAATCCAATATGGCTTCACATAAGAAATAAGCTCCTTATTTCTTACATAACTTTTAGTTGTTTCTAAAGGAACGTAAGTAATACTATCTACAAAGGAAGAAAGACTCATCGACAGAGGGTTAGCTATGGCATCTCCAATACGAATAATAGAATCAATAACCTTAACCTCCTCCCGCTTTACACTATGTGAAGAACAGGACAAGAATAGAGAAACAAATAAAAACAAATATATTTTTTCCATCTACAATAATATTTAAATAAGCAAGAAGTGGAAAACGCAATCGCCCCCACTCCTTCCTATCATTCTTTCTAAGCATAAACTACTTATTTACAATAAGCACAGATTTTTCATCATTTTACTATTGTTCCATTAGATTTATATAGATGAGCTTCCGAGTTAATTGTATTATAGTAAGAGTATACCCCACTTCCTTCACACATACAAGAACATTTACCTGCGTAAGTATTGGCCACCTGATTTGCAGTAGTACCCGCACAATAATTACCTCCAACCAATCGATCCATTTCTTTCTCCTCCAGACATTTTTTGTCTAGATTACCAAGTTTCAATACTGAAATTTTTTTCATAATAATAATTTTTATAAGTTAATACTATAAATTCAGCAGAGTGGCCTTTCAAATCCACTCTAGCTCTTTCATTCCCTCTTGCATGACATTCAAAGTATAGTGTTTCAAATAGACATTTCTACTTTGCTGCCGCATAGCATTCTTTTCGTCAATTGATAAAGACAAAATTCGAACCATACTGGATTTCAATTTCTCAATAAATACTTCCGGGTAAGCATCCACATCCTCTATAGATATAGCATATCCATTTAGCCCTTCCTGAATCATATCTTCTAAACCTGTAGAAGCTGTGCCAATGAGAGGTATTCCATGCATCATCATTTCTATAGCAACATAACTGCATTGTTCTTGAAGAGAAGGAAGAACACCTATATCTGATATTTGATATAACTGATATAATTTCTCCTTTCTGATTCGACCAGTAAAAGTAACATGGCTCCAAATACCCTCACACTCAGACAAATAAGCAGAATAATCCCCATCACCTACCACTAACAAATGAACATTAGGCAAGCAATCTAAAAGCTTTCGAAATGCATTAATTAGATAGTACACACCTTTGATCTGATTTAGTCGTCCCACGTAAAGAATTATTTGATCTTCCACTTTAAATGACAAATTACCTTTTTGAATTTTACGCTGTTCTATATCTAAAATCCGTGCTTCGTCCACCAGACCATTATATAATAATCTTATTTTTTGTTCCACAATCCCATAAACATTTCGAAGCAAATTATAAGTATGCTCCGATAAACAGACCACTCTGTCTGCTTTCAGAAAAAAGTCCTTATTTGCAACAAATTCTTTATAGACAATTTTCTCTGTAGCATCCCTGTCAGTGGATACTTTACCCAGAAGACATTCCAAATAGCTTCCGTTTCTCCTTTTCATGGTGTACCATCCAACGTAATGTATTACAATTATAATACGACAACTAGAAATAATCTTCTTTAGGTTCAGAATGAGTTCTGAATGATTCAAATAATTTACCAGAAATATATTATCTTCTTCTTCATTCATACAAAATCTCAGCGACTCTGCTAAATCCAAACAGTAACTTTCATGTCGCATCTCTTCTTCCTCTGTTTCAGAAGGAAACCATAAATATCGAACTCCATCTGACCACCCTTCTTCTATTACATTAGTGCCAGATTCCAACTTTACAATTGTCAACGCACTACAAACATCCATTCTCCAAATATTAATAATTTGTTGAATATATGTGCCTATACCATAAAGGGATGCAGAACTACATTGATCAATTATATATAAGTGTTTCATAATATAGATTTTCAACTTCTTATTAACCGGCTACAATATTATTCTATTAGATTTGTTTGCAAGGTATGTCCACTTTACTTCATATCCAAATATTATCAGAAAAAATGTACCGAACGTAGCCTTTTTTTATACCGAACATCATATACCTATAGAAATAATCCTTATAAACAGAAATATATCTAAAAAACTGATACCTTTGCCTCTGACAAATAATCCTTTTTAACCACACAAGCATGAAAACCACAATACCAATCTTCTTTGCAATCAATGAAGAATACATTGACCATTGCTGTACCTCTATAGTATCTATTCTTGAGAATAATAGATCTTTGAATATAAGCATACACATTCTGACAGATTATATTTCGTTAGAAAGCAAAGAGCTCCTTCAGGAAATAGAAAATGTATTTACCTGTGTAACGATCCAATGGGAGATAATAGATTCAGAATCATTCAAGCAACTCAAGAAAAAAGAAGGATACATCACCGAACACGCTCTTTATCGTTATGCCATCGCAGATCTTTTTCCCAATCTGGATAAAGCCCTGTACTTGGATGCAGATTTAGTAATCAATGGCAGCATAGAGCCATTGTGGGAACTGGATTTGGAAGGTTATTATTGCGCAGGAGTGGATGATATCTTTTGAGTACGAATCAATTATAGAAAGATACTGGAACTAACGGAAAAGGATGTATACATCAATGCAGGCGTACTGCTGTTGAATCTGAAAGACCTTAGAAAAGATAAAATACAGGAAAAGCTATTGCAACACACATCAATCTATATAAACCGGGATCGATATCAGGATCAAGATGCGATTAACTGTATATGTAAAGGCAAAATAAAGCTGATTCCCAATATCTATAATTTCACTACCAGTGAAACTTTGCATACCCCTGAAATGTTATCCGGCATCATCATCATTCATTATACCGGAAGTATAAAGCCATGGCATCAAGAGTACACTTGGCAAGTATTAAAAGAGCTATATTGCAAATACAATAGCTCTATGAACAAAATCAAAGATCGACTTTTATCAAGGTGGATGGAACGAACGATTGAGCTTTTTCAATTAAGCCAAAAAACGAACGATACAGAATTAGAGAAGGCAGCAGATCATTTACTAAACAAGATAATAGACCACTGCTCTCTGGCTGTTCCTATCACTTACGAGAATGGGTTATGTGGCATTGGAACGGGAATCGAATATTTACTTTACTGCAAAAGAAACTGGTCGAAGGCAATAGTGATGAAATACTACATCAAATAGACTCCGCTGTATATTCAGTCATTGAACAAAAGTCTTTGACTGACCTCGGATTAAGAAAGGGAGTTTCGGGCTTAGCTTACTATTTCTATTTACGTCTATGTGCAAGAGAAAACTTCAACACTCCCACAGCCTTAAAAATAAAAGAATATCTCTTTCACCTGATAAATTGGATAGCAGAGTTGCTTCCGGATACAAATAATCGGCTTGTATTATGCGAAGTTTACCTGGTTCTTAGCCTGTTACACAAACTAAATATCCCTCAAGCACCAATAGAGACATTAATGCGCAATAGCCTGTCCCAAATAACAGGCTATTAGTTCCACAGCTACTAATACTTATATAAAAATCAGAAATCTATCAGTGTCTGGCCATATTCATTATTTCAGCTTCACTACAATCAACGCAGGATTCAATTCTTCTTTTAAAGGTTGAGTTCTGACAGAAATCAAATAATTGCCATCTTGGGAAATATACTCCGGGAAAAAAGTATCACCCTCCAGATAAGGAGGAAGCTTACCTGTAGGTTCACCAAAATAATCCATCTCTTTTTTTGATAATTTTAGTTCGAAAAGATCCGCCTGATGATTTGCCTTATCATAGAATGCAGTTAAGTAATATTGCTTCTTCTGATCCATATCTGCTGCAATAGCTCCCAAGACTAAGCCATCAGCAGTCATACTGAACAAAGGGACATAAGGCATGTGCAAAAACAATTCTTTGTCCGGATTTTCCAAAGAGTAGCGCAATCTATCGTTAGATCTCAGCTTTCCCCAGTCGATTATATATTCAGGAGAAAGAGAGTGCTTTACCGTATCCACAGAGAAAATAGTGTCATTAAGCAACTGCTTAAAGTACAACTTATCATATAAAGATGAAAATTGGGCTTCACGAGGGAAGAAACAAACTTTTTTTGCCTGATAGTTTTGTTGATATGAAATAGCCCCCCTCTTTTCATCCCGTCGATAGAACACAAGACGTTCTTTTTCATCTCCTCCACTCTGAGCTTTAAAGCCTATAAAGTTCTTGTCCGACATTGGATAAATGGCAGAAAACATGTCCGGAAGTGCCTGATAAGATTCAATAAACTTCCCATTCAAGGAGTAAACATTAACTTTATTATTTAAGTCTGTAATCAAAACACGATTGTTTATATAAAGCAAATTCATCAACATTGTATATTCCTCCGGACCACTTCCTTTCTGAGCTATATCACAAACAAATTTTCCGGAATGAGAAAAAAGAGAACACTTCTTACCATATCCTATGATAAAATACTGATCGGTCATTATTAACTGGCTCACGTATGGAATCAGTAACGAATCATTCGTCTCTAATTGTACAACCTCTACACTTTCCGCAATATCATATACAGATTTCTCCACCGGATTTTCGATAGCATCGGCTAAGTCTATTACAGGATAAAGACTATTTTCTTTCTTACTACACGAGTAAAAGAGAAATGTACTTAAACAAAAAAATAAAAGTGATTTCATAATACCGAGAACTTTAAATGATTAATAATGATAATATATCAAAATGGGATTATCTCCAGGTTTATTACTCCTTAATGTTTCATCACTATTTGCATCGATATACCCCGACTTTCGCAATTGCTCTATTTCGCCAGAATTAATACTCGAAACATATACCCTTTGAAGAGGAAACGAATACTGGAAACGGATTGGGATATCACCATTCAAATGATTTACATAGCCTCCTGAAATACCATTAGGAGGATAATTGACTCCTTGAAGAACCTTATTTTTTTTATCATATCGCATAAAACATAAAGTCGGGCACGGATGTGGAGCCTTTGGATGATAACAACATAAATAGAGACTGGAGTCTGTTTCTATGGCCAAAGAGTTGCCGCTGACCCCAATTCCTTGAACATGATCTATTTTATCGCGTGTATTACCATTAAACAAACGATACACCGGAAAAATAGAATCGACAGTTACCTTATACAAAGTGGTATAAGGCTGAACAATTGGGCTGCCACTTCCCCCATTATTCCAAACCAACATGCTTCCATCTGATTGATAAGTGAAACTATAATAGCTAACCTTACACAAACCCAAAGTGTCAGACGGAACAAAATAATTCAACTGATGTACCATTTCCCCCTTTTCTGAAAATACGGCTCCGCCAAAATAATTCTTATCAGTCAATGGCATACACCATGGTGAAAAAGCAGCCAGGAATTTTTCATTCAGTCGATGTACATATTGAGAATGATATGGCATATTATACAATTCAGCAATATTTCCTTGATAGTTACCATCATAATCATAGACTTCTGTAGTGCCCTCTGAACCGCCTTCCTGATTCAGATAAAGCAATTCCTTGAATTCATCAACTCCAATCCATAATTTTAAAGACGAATAATCGTTGGATATAATCTTCTTTATAAGCTTTCCTTTCCTATCGTATTTAAAAACTCCCGCATCACTACCGGCCAATACGAAAATATAATCTTTAGTTACCGCCATACTAAGTATACTGGCACGAACCGGCAATTTCACAAAATTATCCAACTGGACATACGAGATGCTATCTACCAATTCCTTCACTGAGATGGAGTCCTCTCTATCTAAAACACTGGTCATCTCAACAATCGGACAATCAGATGGCACCTGAGCTAACAAATCAATCTTCTCTGAACGGGAAGAAGAGCAACCGATCAGATGCGTCAATATACCACAATATAAAACTAATCTAATCTTGTTCATTTTGATTTTATATTTAAATAAAAGTCCAACATCTTATTTCTAAATAATTCAAAACCATATAATTGTATATACCGATTAACTAAATAATCTTTAATATCTTTTTTTCTAACAAATTCAGACTCAAAGCAGTTATCATCTGCTGTGCTAATATCTCAACATTAATAGAACAAATCTCTTCCTGAGATATATTAACTCTAAAAGGATAAGATGATCCAACCATTTCATTTACTCCTGCTACAGAAGTTGCTACCAAAGGAATTCCTCTCATCATCATTTCAATCATTACATAACTACATTGTTCTGTATATGAAGCAATAACCCCTAAATCAGCCATAGAATAAATACAATCCAATTTATCTTTCTCAACTCTACCAACAAACGAAACTTTATGCCATATTCTTTCACACAGTTTCAAATAAGTAGCGAATTCACCATCTCCAACAATGACTAAACGTACATTCTGTATTTTATCCTGTACCATGCGAAAGGCTCGCAATAGTTCTTCTATCCCTTTATTATGATCCAAGCGTCCTACAAATAATATCAAAATTTCTTTTTTACCTAGAACCAGCTCCTTTTCACATTCATTATCTTGAACAGATAGCTTATGTGGCAAGCCATTTGCTATATATTTGAGTTTAGCTATAGGGACTTGATAATCATTTATCAGGATCTCTTTAGTACTTTTTGAAAGACAAATAACATAGTCAACATAATTAAACATTTCTTTCTCAACCGTAAATGCATCAAACACATCTATTTCCTTCAAACTCCTTTTGGTCGCATCTTGAGATAAAATAAAATGGAAATAAGTCCTATTTCCATTTAAAACAAAACACCAATTAAGATAATGCACGGTAAAACAAACCACACATCTTATCTGCCTGCTCCTCCAATGATCTTACAATTGCCACATCTTGGTAAAAATTCAAATGAAATACATTAATATTAAATAAATCAATATACTCCTGAAGGATATATGATATATTTCGACAGTACCTTTCATACAAAAAAGAATTATCTTGAACATCAACACTAGGAATAAGAAATTGCCTTATACCATTATTGGTTCTCATTTCAATATTTTCAACATTTGCACAAATCTGGACTATTGTTAAATTTAAGTCCGCACGTTCTCTTACCACTTTTGTCAACTGTTCAACATATGTTCCTACACCATATTGTGAAGCTACACTTGAATTATTAACGATATAAATATTCCTCATATCGAAGATTGATCCCAAATTATTTTTAATCCTTTTTTCCAAGACAAATTATTATCGCCATCACTCCCTCTTATGATCTCTGCCTGTATCTGTTGTATAGAATAATCACAGGACAAGCTACACATAATGCTTGAAGAAAAGCCGTATCAAAAAACGACTCTCTACCTATATCCAGTACTAAACGAATACGTATATATGAAGCTATACCAAGCAAGCCTGTTTCCAGAGAATGATTATTCATTTTTAAAAGATTGTATTCCAACAGCTTATTATCAAGAGATTTTAAAACGTCATCCACATTTCCATCTACAAATTTTTGCTGAAACAGATATACTATTCCCCACCCAATGCCACATAAGCCATCCGCAAAGTAAATCGGTATATCTTCATGAACATCTTCAAAAACCTCATCCAATAATTCACCAGCAAATTCCTCATATAAAGGGTTTTGTATATAACGGCTATAATGAAAGAAAAACAAGACAAGTCCCATCTTGCCATTAAAAAGTCCCAAACTTGGAAGGAAGCTTCCATGAAGCATATAGTATTGAGCTATTTGTTGTAGTTGTGAATCCATATCTTTATTAGATTTGTTTGCAAGGTATGTCCACCTTACTTCATATCCAAATATTATCAGAAAAAATGTACCGAACGTAGCCTTTTTTTATACCGAACATCATATACCTATAGAAATAATCCTTATAAACAGAAATATATCTAAAAAACTGATACCTTTGCCTCTGACAAATAATCCTTTTTAACCACACAAGCATGAAAACCACAATACCAATCTTCTTTGCAATCAATGAAGAATACATTGACCATTGCTGTACCTCTATAGTATCTATTCTTGAGAATAATAGATCTTTGAATATAAGCATACACATTCTGACAGATTATATTTCGTTAGAAAGCAAAGAGCTCCTTCAGGAAATAGAAAATGTATTTACCTGTGTAACGATCCAATGGGAGATAATAGATTCAGAATCATTCAAGCAACTCAAGAAAAAAGAAGGATACATCACCGAACACGCTCTTTATCGTTATGCCATCGCAGATCTTTTTCCCAATCTGGATAAAGCCCTGTACTTGGATGCAGATTTAGTAATCAATGGCAGCATAGAGCCATTGTGGGAACTGGATTTGGAAGGTTATTATTGCGCAGGAGTGGATGATATCTTTTGAGTACGAATCAATTATAGAAAGATACTGGAACTAACGGAAAAGGATGTATACATCAATGCAGGCGTACTGCTGTTGAATCTGAAAGACCTTAGAAAAGATAAAATACAGGAAAAGCTATTGCAACACACATCAATCTATATAAACCGGGATCGATATCAGGATCAAGATGCGATTAACTGTATATGTAAAGGCAAAATAAAGCTGATTCCCAATATCTATAATTTCACTACCAGTGAAACTTTGCATACCCCTGAAATGTTATCCGGCATCATCATCATTCATTATACCGGAAGTATAAAGCCATGGCATCAAGAGTACACTTGGCAAGTATTAAAAGAGCTATATTGCAAATACAATAGCTCTATGAACAAAATCAAAGATCGACTTTTATCAAGGTGGATGGAACGAACGATTGAGCTTTTTCAATTAAGCCAAAAAACGAACGATACAGAATTAGAGAAGGCAGCAGATCATTTACTAAACAAGATAATAGACCACTGCTCTCTGGCTGTTCCTATCACTTACGAGAATGGGTTATGTGGCATTGGAACGGGAATCGAATATTTACTTTACTGCAAAAGAAACTGGTCGAAGGCAATAGTGATGAAATACTACATCAAATAGACTCCGCTGTATATTCAGTCATTGAACAAAAGTCTTTGACTGACCTCGGATTAAGAAAAGGAGTTTCGGGCTTAACTTACTATTTCTATTCACGTCTATGTACAAGAGAAAACTTCAACACTTCCACAGCTTTAAAAATAAAAGAATATTTCTCTAAAAGGGGAAAATCATTTCACATCTTTTAGCTTACACAGTTTTGCCACCTTGTTATAAAATTCTACTATTGTTATCTTTAAATTTTCTGGAGCTGATAGATTTAATAAATCCAAAAGACTTATTTCCAGATTTACATACTTCAACATAGCCTGAAATGATTTTGTGCCCCAAGTATAATTATCACATTCATTGCCCCCCAAAGCATATATTAATGACGTTTTCACATTTTAGCATTTTCAATATTACATGTATTTGTATAAAAAAATAGCAGAGAAAGATAAAAAACATCTTTCTCTGCTATAAATTCAAAGAGCCATAAATGGATTCTTTCTATTTAAGATCACGCACACAACGCACATATCCGTTCCTATCATTCACAAGCCTATTTTTATCACCTCCCCACTGCGTGTCTACAGTCGTAACAAACCTGAGATAACCATCAAAATACATCTGATAGCCGGCACTAAATGATCTTCCTCCGTTCATATCCCGTCTGGAAAATCCTGTCCGAGAATGAATAACTTGTCCATCTTTCATATTCAAAGAAGATAAATTTCCACCAAAGTCATAGACTTTAGATCTCTCACGGTCATCCCAGTCAAACAGACTTCCGGCCATTATCATCAGTTCGGCTTCATTGGGTAAGCGCCATGTTCCCAAATCGCTCTGATCCGGATTCTGAAAATAATAAGTACACGGAGAGTTTCCTTTCTCTATATCGTTCATCAAGGTAGTCCAAGTTTCGTAGTAATATTCACCACTCCTGTTCGGATTATCCAAATCCTTCCGCTTGTCTATTCTATTGGCTATATATTTGGCAACTTCGAATCCTTTCTGATAAATCGTATTAATCTGTGAGGTCTCGTTATGTGCCGGAAGTTCATAAATAGCCCTTGCAGATCTGGTAGTGTTGGAAGGTAAATTGTCAGCCCTGAAAATCAGATACTCATCCTCTGTCCATTTGTTGATCAGTGTCTTACTGAGTTCCTTAGCTATTTCATCAAGATGATAACTATGATCCTCCGAGGTTTCCAAGATTCCCAGATCCCTGATCAGTCTCACATCCGAAAAAGGAGTTCTTTCTCCAGGACTTGCCGTTTTCTGGTAATCAAAATTATATATAGGAGTCATACTATGCGATTCTTCTACAAAGATAATAGTATTAGGGCTGTTCAATGTCAAGTTGGTACTTCCCATAAAAGCTCTTGAGGTGAATAATGCTGTAGCATTATCCGACGGAGCGTGCCCAACAAGCCTGCTCTTTAACGGCAATACCCGCTCTGCCACATACAACATGTTTGTTTCACAAACAGAAGGAATATACCATTGCATTTCATTCGCTTGCATCTGTCCGTCACGGTTGTTGTCTCTGTTTCGCAAGAACGGGGTGAAGCAGGCATATGTAGCATGATAATTCTTCATGGCCGGGTTAGTGTGATCCATACTTAGTGTCAACTTCGCATTATTGACCTTTGTCATAACTTGCCATAAAGTTTTCTCTTTTCCTCTAAGCATAGGATCAGGCATTATATTATCAGTTAATCCTCCGGTACGCCTGCTCATCAAAGACCATGTGTTTGCCCAACCATTGGAATAGTATTTATTATAAAAAGCATCCGGTTCACTGGGAGCTCTTACCGACCAATCCAAATCAGGGGTTTCATTCACATTCTCCACGCCCCAAACGCGCATACCGTCAGGACTGTTGACAAACACCGTTTTTATGGACATTTGCCGAATAGTAACAATGGCTTGATGATAGCGTGATTGTCCGTCAGGAGAAATTTCATGCGACGTGTTCACCAGCAAATCAAACGTACGATCCGGGGAGTTGGCAAAGGTTTTCCACAAATTTTTATCCTTGGGAGCATTCTCCTGCATAGGATTTTGTTCGTAAAAAAATTCATTGGCATAAACAGTTACTTTACAAAGCCCCGAAGCCGCATTGAATACATAATCAGGTTCATTCATCAGCCTGTAAAGGAACTGCTCCAGCGAAAGCAGATTAGCACCCGTATCGGAGAAATATTGCATATCCTCGTTTCCATTGTCGGCCAGAGTGCTTGGATGGATATAGAATTTGAGCCAGTCCGTATCAGCCTTTTTTTCTTTAGAAGGAATATAATTGTTATTCTTCAACTGTTCCAATTCCGCTTTCGTATAAGAGATAATCTTGTCACAGAACGGTGTGCGTATAGCAAAAGAAATCATGGCGTCATCTTTCAGAGTACCATCCGGGTTGAAGATGGCAAGTTCATCTTTCTTAAAACGCATCAGCCCCTGTTCATAATGACAGTCAAAATTGAATGACCGGTGTGCGTCATACACCAGTCCCTCTACTCCAGGAGCAGATTCCTCCTCTTTTGCCTTGTCCGATTTTGCTTCTACAACCAGATCATTCATGCCTTTAATGGTCACATTATAGGTATAATGTACGTTACGTTCTATATCATAATCATTGACCGGATCATTTTCTGCCGTATATCCCAGATAAATGCGGTAAGTCACCCTTCCGAAACGTTCGGTAGAAGTATCACCGGTTGCAAGATTCTGACGTAACTCACCTGTAAATTCAATATAGGGAGCCAGATCCGGGGCATATTCCGTCTCACCGTTTTGCAGATTAGGTTTGTCAGTTGCACCTGCAACGGGAGACTTCAGTTGCTTCTGCCTCAGGTCATACCCCTTCCTTTCCGCACTATAACCGGGGGAAGCCGGGGAAATAGCCTTCTTTGCAACCTTTCGGTTTTCGGGCATATAGAATGAAGTGGTGACATTGTCGGCATCACCCTCGAACTGGAAATATTCCGAGACCCAGTATAATTTTTTGTCCACCCCGTCAGCATCCCATGAAGCAGTCTGATCAGCTCCTTTTGCATGTTCCACAATGAAGGTCGATCCCGGCACATTACCAAGACGATATGTTCCAGGCTCAAATGTGAGTCCGGCAATTGTTTGCAGGTTCAATGTAATTTTGGCTTCCGAGCGTTTTAAGGAGACTTCGATCTGTTTTGTAGCGGTAGAAACCGTTACTGTTTGGGTTAGCGACATCAATAAGTTACCATTCGGACGAAACAGGGTATGAACAGTCATGGCCGCTCTTACTTTTTCCAGGTCTGAATATTTTGAAATCCCATTTAATACTTCAGGCTCCACATGAAACAACCCGTCAGCGTCCGATTTATAGTTCCCCAGAAGAAACAGTGTCTTTTTCCCTGTTGTAAGACTGATATTTTTCAATAATCCCATGCTGGTGGGCGCATCTGCATCCACTTCACCTGTGGATGTTGTAAGATCAGTTGCAGCCTGAATAAGATCGGCTCTTGAATATTCACGTGAGTATTCCACGTTACCGGAAGAATTGAAAACCCACAGGTAAAGGTTATAGATTTTTCTCTCTTCACTTTCCAGTAAGACGGAACGTGTCTTGGCCGTATTAGCTGCCGTACCGACACTTATGTCCACCGTCGTGGGAACTCCCTCCGTGACACCGCTCCCTTGAAAAATTTCTTCATCCGTACAGGATGCAAAGAGGGACAGTAACAGCAGAATAAAATAAGTTATTTTCAGCTTGTATCGTTTCATAAATAATAAAAATTATCGTGATAAATTCTCGTATACATCATTGGAATGGAGGAAGATCTACCTTTTTACTATTCCAAGGCTCAACCCGGTAAATAATCTCTTTATCTGAAGATTCCGGCAGGACTATGAATACTTTATAATCCCGATTCGGATAAATAGGACCGGAATATACTCCGGGAGAAGTCTCCTCACCAACATCAAGCAGGAAAGTCCTCGTTTTTGTTTGTGATTCATCTCCTCCTGTAAAATAATCCAATGTCAACTGTATTTTCGGGTGATTTTGCTTTTTCTGCCAGGAATTACTTTCCGGAATATAAGGAGCCAGATACTGGGGCACAACAAACTGTTCGTATAATCGAGCTTCCATTGCCACATAATCAATCTCTCCCTCGGCAGTAAGGGGAGCCTCGTATACAGTCAATTGTGCTCCTTCATTTTTTACCCCATAAGAATATGTACCTGTATGTTCCATAGCCTTTCCTGTTCCTGGGGTGGAGGCGGCCAGCTGAGTTTTCTCGGAATCATTTTCCCTGAAAGAGGGAGACATCAATACAGGAAAGTTCAAAAAGGAAATCCCTTGGTAATTATACGTAACCTGACCGTAACGGGGTGCGCTTGCTATATATACTCTGATACGGGCAAAATCACGGAATAGGGGAACTGTTATCTCTTGCGCCAACTTTCCTGATGCGGGCAGAACAGATGCCACCGTTTTCCCCGAAAGCAAACTCAAATGTAGTCTGTTAGACACGCCGGGCAAATCTGCCCAAGCGACAACAGAAGTTCCTTTCCAGTCAATAATCTTTTCATCTGCAGGAGAAGGAGTTACACCGTCATAAGGATTATTCACAGGTAATCCCAGACTTCCATCCTGCTGTTCCTTAATAATAGCAGGAAAAGCAGCACCTGCAAATTCCTCTTTGGAGATTTCCTCCGTACCAGATCCTAAGAAGTCCCATGGAATCTTATTCTGAAGATTGCCTTCAGGAGTATAATAAGGTAGATCCTTTCCTGTCTGGTTAGGAGCATACAATGCATAAAACTCGGTTTCCCCCTTAGGAATACGTATATTGATCTGATATTGTCCGTCCACCCCGGTTGAATTGAAGGGAAGCAGTTGATTATACACATACCGGTTCAAATCCCTGTTAAAGATCATAAGTACTATCCTTGGCTGGGCGGGAGCTTGAGGAAACAGCGTACCGGTCTTAAACCACTGAAAAGGATCAGAGGAAAGTTCATCCAGCAGATCGCTGTCACCGGTTTCAACACCTCTGGTTGTAAGATTTAGTCTGACAGTCACAGCATCCTCATCGGAAAACTGTTCCGAAACAGTATCTTCCTTCTGGCAGGATACCGAAATAAAGCAAAGGACCAATGACATCGTTATCATAGAATACCTCACAGCCTTCATCATACGAATATATTTAATATTTTTCAACATAATATTAATCAATCAGTTATAGGAACCACATCAACAGCTTCCCATGGTTTTACACTTATACTCAGTGAGAGGGGATTCTGGCGGAAAAACAGTGGAAGAACCGCTTCTTGCCGTCCCGTTATCCGTATCTGCTCGGGATATTGTGCGATATATTGTGCCACATCTACAGTACAAAGAACCTTGTCACCCTGCATAAGACGGATCGTTAGCGGGTCCTTGTCATCAAAGCGCAGGGTATTGAAGTCAAGCACGAAGCGATCATTCTCCTCGCCTGTGACAAACGGAAGGTCAAAAGAAGTTTCACCAGCCCGCTGTCCGGAAAGATAGAAACGTGCGGAAAGTGATTCCATTGTCAGGCGAAAACCTGCCTCCTTGTTCTGCTCAAACCAAGTCTGCGAATTGTTATCATCATCGGAAAGGACTACCGCATGGATTTTCACATGCTGGGAATAAAGGCGAACTACGTCACGGGACTCGTTCATAACTTTAGATGTAATAGCTGTTTCTCCCAGGTATAACCTGTCAAACGTACCGGATGCCCGTCCGTCCTTTTCCATAAGTTCGGGGCGGGAAACCAACGAACCTTTGTAGCTGTCCTCTTTACCGATAATCGTTTCTGTCAAAGCGTTGCCTACGGCCACCACTTTATAATCCCCTTCCGGAAGCGTGACCTCCAGCGGTGAAAGTAACCGTTCCCTCTCCAAGTGATGCCTTTCTACAAGAACTTCGCCTTTGGCATCAAAAATAAAGACATCAATACCATCCACATATTCCTGTAGATGTTCCTGATTGTCATCAGCCAGATAGGAAAAGACAATCGTGTTGCCAAGACAGCCGCTCAAATCGTCATATACCCGATCACAGGCGGTCACGAGATATAAAGTGAGTAGTAGCCCCAGCCAAGTGGGTATGTATCTTATGTTCATACTTTATACTAATTATTATAATTCAATACAGATAACTTCCCCGAATAGATAACATATACTTCTCCCGGGAATAATAAAAAAGGGAGGGGATAACCTTTCCCCTCCCCGAGAGTACAGGCGGATCCGGTATTGACCTGTCAGAGCCAACACGGGAGAACCGCTCCGGCAAGTGGCTATTACTCTCCTATCTATTATCAGTCAAGGATAGGGAATACGTTCACAGCAGTCCAAGCTTGTACTTGAACACGAACAATAACATTCACATTTTCATCTTCCAAATCTTCCTGACCGCCCGGTTCGGGAGTCACTCCTTCCGGAATGGTCGGATCTGTATCCACCAGGATACCTTGTCCGTTGTTCAATGTGCTAAGATTCAGATTAATCAGGTAACCACCCTTACCGGCCGGAACATCAGTCGTACCGTCTGTCGCACCTTCTGTCTTCGCATAACCGGATATAACTACAAAACGTCTGTCTGCAGATACGCCCGCATCACCAGTTTTGAAAACGAAAGCAAGTTTGGGAGCATTATTAGTCTTTCCGTAACCGGTAATTCCATTTGCGAAAAAGTTAAATGCCGCAGCTTTTTTACCTGCTCCGAAATCAAAGGCAGTTGCTGTAAAGTAGGAAGATACATCGGACAGGTCTGTCTTGCCATCAGGTTTGAATGTTCCATTGGTAAAATTATATCTGTCACCTGCATAAGTCTTGGCCCAGAACCAGTTTGCCTCTTCTTCCACTGTAAGTGCAGGAATAGAAAGCGTTCTGCTGAAACGGTTCATCAGGATACCCTGGTTCGCAGAGGTCACGTCAACAACCTGCAACCATTTGCTCAAAGCGGCTTTCTTGCTAAGGTCAGACTTACCATCCCACACTTCCTTATTGAAGCCATCGGCAGCAGCCTTGAAAGCCGTCCATGCATCATCACTGGTTTTTCCGTTGTTTTCAGCCTTACCCAGCCATGTCTTGCACCACAGTTCTGCCTCGGCCTTTTTTCCGTCTTTCCAAGTAACTTTGATAAATTTAGTTCCAGTCACTTGGAAGCGGTTCATGCTGGCAGCCAAGGTAAGTTCCGCTTTCTTAACAGTACGCTTATCCTGCTGGGGACTGACACCATAAGGTTCAGCTCCAACAGTGGTAAGTACTTCGGAACCAGCATAAATCACTTCATTAATTTTTGCCTTCAACAGTTGTTTGCTAATATCAGACACAGGTTTGTTCTCAACCAACGCTCCTTGAGGGTTTGCAATAACAAGAGCTTTTGTTGCACCTTTGTCCACATTAAGGAATTTATAACCTCCTGTCGCTTCACCGGGTCCCACAGCGATAGTTGAAGTCAGCTTGTTAAAATCATCAGACCCCTTCGCAAACTCTTTCGCAAAGACAATACTATCTCCATTTAACAAGTACACATGCAGTTTTTCAACCGTTGCCGGATCACCATTGTTGGCAGTGTCCTGCAAATCGCCCATGACGGCACGTGTCCCGGGACCGGGCAATGCTACTGACATCATCACGTCAACCGGCTGATTAGCACCCTCCGGTACAACCAGATTTTCTTCATTGCTACATGCAGCAAACAACGCCAGCGAAGCCACTGCAAAATACTTCATTACTTTCATGATTTGAATTGTTTTTAAATTTAAAATACTAATACTATATATATCTGAGTTACATCCGTATCCCTTGTTTATTTTCTCGTCCTTCGGCTATTCGGAAAGTTTTTGCATGGAGCCACCGCTCACACCGGCTTTCTTCAGCAATTCTTCCGCCTGTCTCCAGTCACCCTTCATGTTATAGGCTACAGCCATGGGGAAAAGGGCACGGCTGTCATTCTTCACCGCCTCCAATACCCGCAACGCACCGTCCGCATCCTTCCCGTACTTCAACAGAGCGTTGGCATAGTTAAGGATTGCCACGATGTCATCCGGGAACTGTTCGTATGCCTTCTTGTACACCGGTAGAGGATTCTCACCTTGGGAAGCATACAGTCCGGCCAGCTGGTACATCTCGTACTGGCTGAGACACTCGGGTTTCATCTCAAAAATTCCAGGAAGTTCCTCCACCGTATAGGGTCTCACGTCAAAACTGAGACTGAAGGTTGTGCGTCGCAGGGACGGGTAGAACTCTTTCAAGAGCACCTGATAGCTCCTGCCGTCATCCAGAGCGCGGATGGCTGTCTCGCGTTCGGTATCACGCCCGTTATGTGCGATGATAAAAAGGATTTCTTCTTTGTTGGCAAGAGTGGAGCTGCTGACCGCCGCCTTAAGGCCCTCCCAGTCCTCCCCGACACCTTCGGTACGATAAACCGATGCTTTTTTCAAGGCGGGGTATTGACTGGAAATATATTCTGAAAGGGTTTGAGTCCGTCGTTGTGCGAGGGATTTGTTGTAGTCGAAACCTCCTTCAGGAGAGGCATAGCCTTTTATATTCACCTCCTTGAGTTCCGTTCCCTGAATGTTCAGGTTCTCCGAAAGGAACCCCTTCAGTCTGTCAAGCTCCTGAGCGTTGCCGGCAAACTGCTTCTGCAGGTCGTGACGTGCCACGGGAAAAGCCACCTTGCAGTCAAAGGAGTCCTTGTAGCACTTGACCAGCACTTTCTCCGGTTCAATGAAGTTGTAGGCATAATCCTTCGATCCAAAAAGTGGAATGCCAGCTTGAAACACAACACCTTCATTCTCACTCACACCACATTCGGCACAGCCATATAACTTTTCATCCACAACAAGATGACCGTCAGCCATCCATCTTTCAAAAGGAAAACTGCTTTTGAACGTCAGAGGTGTTTCTTTCAACTTCTTGACTGAATATACCTCTCCGTAGCCAAACTGGTCACTTTTCAGATTATGCAGGGTCTTGCGGCGTTTAATGACCTTATACCTCTTTTGACCGGAAATACATATAGGCTTCAACTCCACACTTTTTGTACCATCCACTGAAACAAAGCGAGGAGAAATACACATCATTTGCTGGCTTTTCAACTTTTCGACAAGCCCTATTGAGAATTCTATATCCAGCTTATTCCCATCCATACGTCTCTCTACACGGCTTCCGGAATAATCCCAATACAAGCCACCATCTGACGATAAAGTTTCCTGGGCAAAGGTCAACAGGGGAAACACCCCCAAGCAACCAATAATAAAAATCTGCTTCTTGTAATATTGTAACGATTTCATAATATACTTTTTAGTGTAAAAGAATAAAAACTCGGGTACGCAAATCAACTATTTCAACATATAAATAATGGAAATTGCCGCTCTGGTGGGACCGATATAGTCAGCATCCCCCTTTCCCTCCTTTTTCCCGCAGGTCGTGCACTTGTACTTATCATAACGGGTATGCACATAACCTACTCCAAAAGAGGCCTCGATATTGAAACGGTTGGAAATCACCCACTGGTAACCAGCACTCAACCCGCCTCCCCAGAAATAGCCCTCGTAGCGGTGGTCCTTCATTTTTCCATCCCCTTTTTGGAGGACGAAAGGCACGTCAATGCCACCTATGTTCATCTGCCCGCCATGCGCATGCAATCCGAAGAACCAACCGTTGAAAACGTCACACGTCCAGTAACGGAGCTCGGGCTGTACCAGCCAGTGGCTGAGCTTTTTTGTCTTATACCGGGAGGAGGTGGCATCTTTCGTATAAAAAAAGAAATTCATACCCACCTGGGTGTCAAGCGTCCATTTCCTTCCCATTGAGAACTCAAGGGAGAGGTTCGGAGTCTTCAAGGCGTCATACGCCAGATTGTTCTTAATGGCGACCTTTTGCGAAAAGGCCCCTACCGAACAAAGCAAAAATACCAGAAGAAAAATCTGTTTCATCATACTATTATTCATTTATTTTCATTGTTTATTAAAAGAGGACAGACAAGGATTATTTTTACATAACAAGCATTAACGGGAATGCAACTTCCAGGGAAAAAATCTAAAACTTTTCTTATGCGTATGGAGTGAATAGATGCAAACTCTTGACCGCGCCAAAATACTTCTCCCAAATGGAGAACATGTATAAAAAAGTCCTTCCGCCGATCTGGCAAAAGCAGAATAGGCAAAACCGTCCTGTATGTAAAGGTAAATCGAATCCGTATTGCACTATTCCGTATTAAATATTTCATAACTCATTCACATAACATAAACAAATTTTGTGTGATTTTTAATTCTATATTCCCGCTCCTAAAAAATCAGAAATATTTAAATGATCTATCAAAAACAGCATAATCCTCTTCTTTTTAATCACGCTGCAAAATTAAGATCTATGACGCGTCTTATTATTTCCACTTCAGCTCTATTATTTATCATTTCTATATGTGTAGGCTATTTTATTAGTTTTACTAACCTTTGTGGAAGATTCCCCAAATATATTTTGCTGGAACCCCCAAATACATAAGGAATTGCTGCCGTAATGAAGATTCGCATCTATACCTTTCGAGCGCGGGAAAATAGGAGTGAAACGTGATTGATAAAACCCCATGTATCATATCAAATCTCCCCCTAACAACAAAAGATAGCGATTTCCGACCGACCTATTTTCGATTATCTCCTTCCCGGCAAGATAGGAAAGATTCCGAGGGTTTAAAATGGGGGACTTTGCGAGTCGGGATGCATATGGTTATATGCTGTTGGATATTCTGCGCCTTCTTTGCTGCCCTTTTCTTTAAAGAAAAGGTACCGAACCCGCGCAGGAATACACTTCTGCCCCTGCCGAGTGCATCCTTCACGCATTTCATAAAACCCTCGATTACCAGGGCAACAGTCTTACGGTCAATCCCCTGCTCTTCGGAGATCCGGTTTATAATATCAGCCTTAGTCATATTACAGTTTTAATGTTCGTACTATTTCTGTCGTTTAGGAGCAGGGGAAAATCCCCACCACCAAGGAGCAGTCCGTTCTTCAGACATGTCCCTGCCCGATATCGTTAATACCGTTTGAACAAACAGTTATTGTTTCTTTATCAGGTCACGTATTTCTGAAAGTAGCTTTTCCTCATTGCTCGGGGCAGGTGGAGGCAAGGGAGCCTCTTCCTTCTTACGCCTGAGGTTGGAAAGCAGGCGGATAAACAGGAAAATGGCAAAAGCGATAATTACAAAATCCAGCATGGTCTGGATAAAGTTTCCATAGTTTATCGTGACAGCCGCCCGTTCAACCCCGTTGACCACCCGGGCAGGCTCCAACTCCCATCTCAGTTCCGAGAAATTGGTCCCGCCCACCAGCAGTCCTATCGGGGGCATGATGATATCTGCCACCATTGAAGAGATTATTTTCCCGAAGGCACCACCTATGATTATACCCACGGCCATGTCTACCACGTTTCCGCGCATAGCAAACGCCTTGAAATCTTGTAAAAAACTACTTCTTGACATATTTCTATTTTAGTTGTTAATGTATCAAACAAAGAGGAATGACAGGAAAAGCGCGTTCTCCAGTCATCCCCTTTCTATCATCGCTGTTTGTCACTATGAATACACACGATATGCACGAGGACAAGTGTCAACCCGAGGCCAAGTCTGCCAATTTGCCACCTTCCTTCTTTTCCTTCCGAGCAGTACACACCCAGCGTGATCGCTGGGTTTATATGACAGCCGGACACCCCGATCATCTCAAACACATACCTGTTCATAACATTTCAAATTACATGTGGAATTAAATACAGTCAATACATTCAGTTCATGTGACTGCACTTTCCCAGTTATTTCCCGGCAGCATTCAGCGGTTGCGTGATTCCGTTCTCGCGTTGATCGTACAGATACTTACCCGGTTCCAGTCAGGCTCCTCAAACATATTTCCTACTCCCTGACCTTCGGCCACAATCCGTTCTTCTGCAATTCCATACCTGTTCACCAGCATTTTTTTCACGATCTCCGCTCTTTGTCGGGCGATTCGATCGTTAACTTCCACGCTTCCCTCAGGGGAAGCATATCCTTTGATGACCACGCTTGCTTCCTTGTGGTTCTTTAAATAAGTCGCAATACGTTCGACGTTCGGGAGTTGGGAGTTGTCAACGGTTGTCCTGCCCTGACGGAAAGTTATGACGGATTCCAATGTCTTCCTGCTGTTGTCAATGGTATCTTTCACAATTTTCGGCTCTTGATTCCGGCATTTGTCCAGCGCAGTTTTCAGTTCCGTCACTTTCCGGGCTGCTTCCTCCAACGCTTCGGTATTTTTCCCGACTTGTGAATGAAGTTCGTTGATTTTCTCATTCAGGATATCTACCTCCTGCTGGTCGTAGGGTTTCACCTTTGTAAAGTAATGTTTCCCGTTGCTACACCCCAAATGATACTTCAGTCCAACAGATATTTCCCATACGGCCCGTTTAGAATGGAAACGCACGGCTTCAGCCCCCATAGCGTTCATGTCATAGACCAAAGCCGGTTTAAGGGCCAATGTCCATGCCTTGCTCTCTCCCAGATTGAAATTAAAATTCAGTCCCAGTTTTGTTGACATGCTGTTCTGATCGGAACCCATTCTCCGGTTCATGTAATAATGCAACCATCCAATCCCGGCCACAGCTTCGATTTCAAAGGGTCTGGGAACTCCCGTATAGGTTCCAAGGAGATTGTTTAGGTTCACCAGCCCCAACAGACTGACATTGGAACGGTCGAAAGCGGTCCTGCTTTGTGAAGTGTTAAAGCTCCCAACTGCCTCCAGGCCGAAACCGAAAACCGGTGTCAATTGTTTATTCAATTCTATCCCCGTAATTGGGCGCAAGTTTCCAAAGAAAGAGTAATGTGTCAACGGGGTTGTCCCTCCCGCACTGATGCCGATGGACCAATTGTCCAGGAACTTGTTACCTTCTACAGCAGTCTGGGCATTTGTATGACACACAACAATACCTGCCAAAAACAAACTCACAAAAATTTTCTTCATAAGGCTTTATGTTTTAATTGTCTTGCAAATATTGGTGTTTTTGCAAAATCCACCATTTCCATTTCAGCTCTTTTTTTTACCATTATGATTTAAGGAACAATCATATTCCTAAAAAAGTATATTTAGTTAGGAATTTTGTCGAATTACACAACGGTTTGGCATTAATAATAGGACAATGAATTATATAATAAGTTAAAGAAAGTGACTAATCAATAGTGCAATGAAAATCAAAGAACTGTTGTTAAGAATAACAGTACTATTCTTTTATATAGCAGGATTTACCAGTTGCAATAACGATAATCTAAATTTTCGGTTGCCCAAACTCTACAAGTGTTTTTCGATATGAAAAACAGCTACAATGGCACAGTGGATATTGCGTATTATGGTGGTGAAGCTACAGATTCCATTTACAAGGATATTCTGTTGACGTTAATAATTACGCCATTCACACATTAAATCCGCTCCTGCCAGATTACTGACATTAATCCTATTAAGCTATCATTAGAGAAAGACACCATACCCATGCCACACTTACAGGATAAAATATAATTTTTCATAAGCTATTAATCAATAGATCTGTTTTTAACTCTTTCTCTAAGAGCTGTAAAACCTCTCTTAACTCTGTGATTTTACATTTCTTGCCGATTGTTTCAACATTAGTTTGATGTAGTCACACGGGTATACTTTGACTTTTAGAGTTGACAAAGTTTTCTATTATCACCGAGTTTTAAGATACAAATACACACAAAGGATATTTCTGAAGGACCTGAATCATTCTATACTAATAAAATAGCAGATTTTATTTTAATTGTCGCTAATCGACTTGTTATGTAAGCAGGAATTCCCAAAAGGAATATGAAACAGAATATACAAGAAAAAGTGAAAAGACAATCGAAAAATAAAGAATACTCATTGTTGTAACCTCTTTTTAAGTAAGTCCAAAGCACAAAAGAAATCTTATGATAGTGTGAGATTCAGATTACTCGCCGTCTGAGACGGTATAAAAAATATTAGAGCGAATAGATTCTTTAGTTTTTATAATAAAAACACACATAACTATTCTCATTTTGGCTCTATCATTTACCAATCACTTACTACTATCTACTTAAGGTGTTTTCGACTCACTTTTTATCTGCTCTCTCCATTCTTTTGGAGAACATCCCAGGCATCTCTTACAAAATCTAGAGAAATGCGCTAAAGATGAAAAGTTCAGTTCATAGACAATACTTCCGAGTGGTATGTCTGTAACCGAAAGTTTATACTTGATTTCTCGCACTAACTGTTCCTCCATCCATACAGCCGGTGTTTTCCCGAATTCTGCCAAAAACTGTCTCTTGAAAGCGGACAGGGAAATCCCGCAGGTCGATGCCAGTTCTTTCACTGTTTTACACCTTTTGTAATTATTCAGGACCTTGTTTCTAAAGTCCTGAGAGCGACCTATAATCATGTAGAAGAAACCTGCCAATTCCTTCTTAGAATAGTAAAAACGCATACTCCAGAAAAGCTCCTTAATTTTTATCTCATGAAAATGGATACAGTTCGCCCCATCTTTCAGATAACACTCAAGGAGTTCAAGAAATCTGTATAACCGGTCCTTAATCTCAAGAGGTTCCATACGATATTCGATAACATCCCTCAAATGGAACAGTTCTGAAAAGGAGACCTTCTGACAAGGCCAAATACCGCCCTCGAACAGGGCAACCACAACCTCACATTTTTCCAACGAGTAAGTGCTGAACAGACTCTCACGACAAACAAAGACCATTTTCCCCTCTGAAATCGTAAATTGGAATTCGTTACACGAAAGGCGAAGGCTTCCCTTCAGCACAAACAGTATGCAGTCATTCTGTAACTCTTCCTCGTGTTCCAGCCCCTCATCAAATATATAGTACTGGAACCCCTCTTGCACACATCTCGCATAATTGTAACAAGACTTGTGTTCGTTCAAATAAAAAAGTTTCATAGTTTATTCTCTTCTTATTGGAGCTCAATATTATTTCTCTAATTATCAGACATTTATACAACAAATACCTATTTCATTGTCTAATTAGTATTACAACCCACAATATAAGTACAAAAAATATACATTAAAAAAATCAGTGAGAAGCACCCGTCAATCACTGAACTGATTGACGGACGTCCTCTTAACTAAAAATAAAAAAATTATCTTGTCAGATTCGGATTCTTTTGAGAATCAGTATCGGGATATGGAAGGTACATCAGGCCGTCATTCCACACTTTATTCGGATATTCCACTGCTTCTTTCACCTTAACGCCATTACCGACTTCTACGTACTCGTTGGCCACTCTTTCCTCAAAAGTGTCCTTCAGCTTATTCATACGGAACTGATCTGCACGACGTGTGACGAGAGCCACCCAGTAACCTGCCACCTCCCAGCCATGTTCCTTATAAGCTGCTTCGGCAAGTTCATAAGCAGAAAGTCCATTCAGTGCTCCCAGTCCGGCACGCCCACGGACATCATTCAGACACTTAAATGCCAACTCATCTGTCTGACCCGTCCTGGCCTTGGCTTCCGCATACCACAACAAAACCTCCGAATAACGAATGATTCTATGCCGATGATCATTGCACATGTTCTGACTGGCCGGCTTTGTATAGTCATACGGGGCATCAGTATTCACCTTTAACGCAGGATCCCAGTTTACGGAGAATATACTGAACATTGGGTGGTGTTCCGGAACGACGGGGGTACCATCCTCCTTTAACTCCCACCAGTCAACCAAGGTTCCGTCTTTCAGACGAATCTTGGGATCATAGGTCGCATCTTTTCTCGGACCGTCAGGAAACTCCTTCCAGAAACGAATTTCCCCCCAAGCGTCTCCCCAGCCACCCAGCGATTCAAACTGGTTACAGGAGGTGAGTTCCGAATCCTGAGTCCAATCCACGAATGGAGAATAGTTTATACCGAGTACTGTTTCCAAGTTATAATTATTGCTCATGGCATACACATCTTTGTAATCCTTATCGAGCTTGTACTCATATTCACCTTTGTTCACCCCGTCAATGACCTCCTTTGCCTTTTCAGCAGCCTTTGCATAGTATTCCGTTTTATTCATGGGCCAACCGGCCATAGCCATATATACTGCTGCCAAAGTTGACTTTACAGCTTGTCGGGTTACATACACGTTTACACCATTCATAAAGCGAGGAGCTGCACTATACACTGTAGGCAATATGGCCTCGGCTTCGGTCAGGTCCTGTATAATTTGTCCATATACTTCTTCCACTGGTGTTAGGGGCTTGGTATAATCGTCATTAACATTGTCCAGATTCATCGGCAATGCTCCCCAAAGACGTACAAGAGTAAAATAAGCATATGCCCTCCAATACTTCGCTTGTCCCAAAGCAATATTTATTTCATCCTGCGTGGTAGGTGTTTTCGATGCCCCTTGTATAATTAAATTAGCAGCCTTTACAATAGCGTAGTGCATGTTCCATGCATCTTTCACTCCCTTATTATTATTTACTGCTGCAAATTTATCCATTTCAGCGGCCGGCTGCTTGTTACTCCCCGGGTTAGTTGTTATATCATCCCCCTGCCACTGAGGTAATTGCATATTTGCATATATCTGAGAAGCATTAACCTTCTGATAAAGGGCATATACACTCATGTTCAACTCATCCTGTGTTGAAAAAAAATTTTTAGGAGTCAGTGTACCTCTGGGATTCTCTGTTAAAAAATCACTACATGATGATAATAACAATGATAAGGTAAGCATGCTGCCTACAATTATTCTAATATTCATAAAGTATCTCATTTTTAGATTTAAAAATTCATCCGGAGACCGAAAGTGAATGTTCTCGGGGACGGATAGGCACCCATATCAATACCTGCATCCACATCAACACTATTGTTTGAGAATGTGGTACCGGCAGGATCCATTCCTTTATACCCAGTTATCGTAAATAGATTTTGACAACTAAAAGTAAGCCGCAAATCAGCAAAGCCCGTTGCCTTCTTGGGGAAGGTATATGAAAGGCTTATATTTTCCAGACGTAGAAAATCTGCGTTCTCCAACCATTTGGTTGAGACAGGCTGCAAATTATTGCCACCTGCGGTCAGACTCGGATAAATTGCTGACAAACCTACCTTGTCAAACCCCTTCAAATAAGCATCTGCCAAGGTCACGAAGCGGGAGTTTCCTTCAGCAGACGCCATTGTGTATCTTACAAGATTCAAACGTTTGGCTCCGAAAGAACTGTTAAAAAACAAGTTCAGATCCCAATTTTTGTAAGACAAAGAATTATTCCATCCCAAAGTAAAATCAGGAGTAGCCTTACCGATAGCTTTGCGGTCTCCACCATCTATCGTCTTATTGTCATCTACATCCTTGTAAGTATCATGTCCTTTTTCATCCAAACCGGTCCATTCATAACCCCAGAAAGTGCCAATAGCCTCACCCGGCTTGATGATAGTAGCATAATCGACCATACCGGAAGCCGGACTGGATCCGTTAATAAAATCATTCTCACCGCCGGAAAGACGTTCTACACGGTTCTTCAAATAAGTGCCATTCAAGGTGGAGGACCATTGGAATTGATCATTCTGTATGATTCGGGCGGTCACGCTCAAATCAATACCACGATTACTGATCTCACCGTCATTCACCCAGAAAGAGTTACCGCCGACATATCCGGGGATACTTCTTTTGAGTAACGCATCAGTAGTGCGCTTGTAGAAATAGTCCACACTGAAATTCAATCTTCTGTCAAACAAAGAAAACTCCACCCCTAGGTCGAACTGTTTGGTCTTCTCCCACGTAAGGTCCGGAGTCGCTATGTCATTTGCCCAATAACCGGTAAAATTACTGGTTGTCCCGAAATTGTATGCAGTAGCACTCATAAGCCCCATAGTCGCATAAGGACTGATGGCTTGACTACCCACAATACCATAGCTTGCGCGAAGTTTAATATCCTGAACCGTAGAAACGTTCTTCATAAAATCCTCATTGCTCAACGTCCAAGCTGCGGCAATAGAAGGGAAGCACCCCCATTTCTTCTTGGCGAAGCGAGAGGAGCCGTCGGCACGGAATGTGCCAGTCAACATATACCGATCTCTGTAATTATATATGACGCGGACGACTCCAGACATCAGCGCCCATTGGTTGTAACCGTTGTTTGCATCACGAGAGGAAGCCATACTCACATTCCACCAGCCCACACCTTCGGTCAGCAGGTTATTACCCGTTATACCAATAGTCCTGGTTTCGGACGAGGTCACTTCATATACGGCCGTAGCTGTTAAATGGTGGTCGTTCCAGGAACCTGTATATGTCAGATTGTTAGAGCTTTGCAACATCAGGCGGTAAATATCATTATTACCCATTCCACTCTTGATACCTACCCTTTTAGAACTGAAACTATAGTTTTTCTCGTCATAATAGTCCACTCCGTTGGTTGTTGTGAATGTTAACCCTTTCATTACATCGAAACGTAAATCCACACGTCCGTTGAAAACGTTGGTCATTGTTTCTCCCGATTGTAACTTTAGGATACCAACCGGGTTGGAAGCTATGGAATTATAAGTATCGGTATTATAGTTCCCATTTTCGGCCATCATTGCCATTGTCGGCGAATAATTCAAAGCAATCCATATCGGATTGTCCTTGCTTGATGCAAAAGAACCACCATGACGAATACCATGGGAAGCATTGACATCGGCCGTAATATGCAACCTGTCTGCAAGTTGTGAGGAGATGTTTACCTTAGCCTGATAACGTTCGTTCTTCGACTCAATGACCACACCTTCCTGACTCATATAATTGGCAGAAATATAATATTGGGTCTTCTCACTACCATTGGATACAGCCAATTTATAATTTTGGGTAATCCCGGTCCGAAATACCTCATCCTGCCAGTCGATACCGGCTGAACCATTCTTATAGGATTGCATTTCCTCATCCGAAAAATCGATACCCTTGACCTCCTTCAATGCCAGAGCATAATCGTAAGATCCCAAAATGTCATATTTCTTATAAACATTGGAAATGCCCACTGATGCATCAAACATAATTTCTCGCACACCAGCCTTACCACTTTTAGTGGTGATCAGAACAACCCCGTTCGAACCTCTGGAACCATATATGGCCGTAGATGAAGCATCCTTGAGAACCTGCATGGAACGGATATCCTCAGGATTGATACCATCCAAACCACTTTCCCGGACAATTCCATCGACCACATACAAAGGATCATTGCTTTTACTGATAGAGTTCGCACCGCGGACACGAATCTTCACACTTCCGCCAGGGACACCACTGTTCTCTACATGAACACCACTGACACGCCCCTGAAGAGCATCTGCAACCTGAGTTATCGGCTGATCTTTAAAATTCTTATTATCCAGTACGGCAACGGAACCTGCCATATCCGCTTTTCTTACCACACCATAACCAATTACAACCACTTCATCCAATATTTCAGTATCTTCCTTCAGAACAACATTCAAAGATCCCCCTGTCCAAGAAATCTCCTTGGCCTGATAACCTACATAAGAAATAACAATGGTATCCCCCTTTTTTACATTCTTCAAGGAAAAATCACCATCGAGCCCCGTAATAACACCGTTAGTTGTTCCTTTAGCCAACACGGATGCTCCGATAATACTTTCACCATTGGAATCCTTGACAACCCCATGGCAGATATCATTCTGTTGTACAATTTGTCCCCCCGAAGAAGAGGGATCAGGGAACGCATAAACCTGCATCCCACACAAAAGCGAAAGCGACAGAATTGCTCCCGCTGTTTTTTGAAGTGCATTCATAAGTTAATTAATTAAAAAATACTCTTAGGCATTACAAAATTTCAATACATAAATTACATTCTCCTATATTATATCTCCTTGGTTGACACATTAAAACTCTCAATAAGGAAATTTACATCCGTTGCATACTCCTTCTCCATACGGTTAACTTCTTTGTCATTAATCGAAGCCATTACTTTTATATGAAGTCGTTTACCCGCCTCCGAGATACTGTGAGGGAAGCATCACAAGTTATGAAAAAGACCTTTCCATTTATACAGCAAAATATGGCTGTCGCCTTTATTTAAGCAGAGTAAGAATCACCGATATCATCGTACAACATGACGGAGGTACTCTTGTCAGCACACCGATACTTACACCGAATGAATCAGTGTCACTGGCTACTGTTTGACTGTTCTGGTTATGAGCTATCGGACAACTATTGGCAGCGGTCAGTTTATGAACTTTATTATTTTCGTGCATTATAATTCTAATATTTATTATTTCTACAAATATCCAACAATCACACAAGATAAAGCTTATCAATTCAGACCTCATGCTTATCAATACGCACATCCATGAAAAGTAATTACAAGCAACTTCCTTATTTAATCAATACCACAAATGAGTAACTTTTGCACATTGTAAGTAGCCCATTTCTTGATACAGACCACCGATATATCTTTTCGTATGTTTCAGAAATCCCGTGTTATCCCCCCTTATTTCCATACCAGGCATCTCCCGCAGCTACCACGGATAACCGCTCAACTCCCACTCGGCACAGACATAAGATACGGAACGAAGAATGCCCCTCCTCCCTTCCTCTCCAGTGATCCTTATATATTCCACCAGATTCTTATCTCCGGAAAATCCTATTTTCCAGGTTCAATCTCGTGGAGATTCCAAAAGATATAAGCCACCACAATATTAAACCCCATTCCTTTCATCATCTGCAAACGGTGGCGCCAATATTGGTGTGGAATATGGGTGTAATGACACATGTTATTTCCACTGACCAGCTTTAATATCGCCTTGCGACAAGTGATATTTATTGATTGGTCGTATCGGACTGTTTTTTATTGTTCAACGACACAACACGTACCCAATCGACCCACATCTCTCCCGGCAAATCTTCATCGTGAATTTCTCCCGGCCATGTCACCCTACCGTTCAAATCACCTCCCAACGAGAAGTTCAGAATTATATTGAAAGTGTACTCACAAAACGGATACTGTAATTTCTCCTTATCCAAATATTGGTTCTCATATCTCCAGGTCTCTTTGCCGTCTACATAAAATACAAGTTCCTTTTCAGTCCGCTCCACTGCATATATATGATCCTTAGTCACATCAAAATTTTTGTCAGGATTCTTGTTGGTTACGCCCGCAGAACCGCTTTCTCCATTTATATAATAAGTATGTACCGTCTGATAGATCTGCATGGGAGTGCCTTGAACCCATTCCATAAGATCTATTTCTCCCCCTCTGGGCCATTCCGGTGCTCCTATGGGCATTTGCCAGATTGCGGGAAATCCACCACGAACCAACCCTGTTAATCTAGCCTTAACCTCTAAACGGGTATCACAGAGAAAACCTATTTTGGAAAACACCCCACCATTTTTATAAATCCCATTATCTTTACAGGCTCTCAACTTCAAATAACCATTTTCCACTCTTACATTTTCATACCCATCCACGGCCTTGAAATGCTGTGACCAGGCATTGTGGGCGTACGTGCAGAGTTTCCATACCGCCGTATCAGGTACGACGGAGCTCCCGTCAAAACCGTCTACAAATAAAACATTGTCCAATGTACTCGATCCGACTTTTACTTTTTCTCCAGCACATACATGGGTAGCAATTCCACCCGCAATAAATAGCAAATAATATAAGATTCGTCTCATATAATTATATTTTGAAAAGATTATAAACTCTATTTTTTCTATAAAGCATGTCACTTGTTATTTTTCTCATCAGACTTTCGCAGCAGGACATCACCGTCATCCCAGTTCGAAGGCCATCCACCAAGGAGCGCAGAAGAAAAAAACAAATAAAATTATTTTTCATACTTTTTTAAGTTCATATTTAAAACGTCCATCAACAAGAGACATCCAAATATCCACCCCCAAAACATCACAAAGAGTAAATAAAATCATATATATTAATTTAGGATTATTTATGGATGCAAAGGAAATGTGCATAAATCCAAAAACAGTCAGAAATCATTTAAAAAAACTCCTATAACATCCAAAAACATAAAAAAACGCTTCAATACAGAAGCGACAAAAATCTAACACTAATTCCATCCCCTACATATTGCTTTTGAAGAGATATTTTGTAGATATCAAGGACTCTCTGCTTAAGCTTACCGCTAATTAACACAGTATCACCAAACAACATCAATGAGATATCTGGACTAACCAACACCAGAAATAGGCAATAAAACACTCCTATTTCCCAAACCATACTATACGCCAACAACCAATTAGTAAAACAGCATTATTCTACAGTCTACAAAAAACAATCAGGTTTACGATTCTTTAATAACGCTCTCTAATGATATCCTCAAAAAATATCATAGTTAATACCACCTACACGTTTTAAATTATCCTTAAATAAGATGCTGATACATCAAGAATGCTGAAAGCGGCCGAGCCGTCGTCATCAGCATAACGCACGCCCATTCCTTTTATTTATGAGTCATATTCCCAGTAAAACAGCATGTAGTGTATAAAGAAAACTATGCCATCAACTTTAACAGTAGAATCTTGGCTGAAACTTTATCCAACATAAAAGAAACATACGTCTTCTTTTACAAACTAATCCCCAATAGTTGATTCCTATAAATATTAGGTACAGAGAGAGAAAAATCATGTGGAAAGAATTATGCATTATCCAATACCATATTTTTTTACTTAGTATAAAGAATTAATGAACATTTCTTATTCAAATGCTGTTTATAAACAAAAAACGAACTTAAAATATCACAAAAAGCAAAAATGCACAGAACATTTACCCTATTTATAATATTGACATTTATCAATACATTCTCAATTTTAGGTCATGACATAAACTACCAGTTTACGTCTATTTCCATTGCGGAAGGATTATCTCAGTCCACCGTTCAATCCATACTGTTAGATAAAAAAGGGAAATTATGGATAGGAACCAAAAATGGTTTGAACTTTTATACTGGACAAAATTTAAAAGTATTCAAAAAACTCTCCAACGACAGATATTCTTTACCCAATAATGACATTATACATCTAACCCAGGATTCTCTTAATAATATATGGATATCCACCAGACAAGGTATGGTGACATATGATGAAAAACACGGAATTTTCATTCCCATTAACCAGAATATAATTTACTCCTCTTTATGTGTAAAAGGGGGAATACTTTTTGGAAGCGAGAATCGAATATACAAATATGACTATCAAAAGCGCTCTTTCAAATCTGTTTGTATCAACCCACAGGGGGATACAGACAATGATACTACAAAATATAGAGTACAGAGAATTATAGCCTTTTCTGAAAAGGAGGTACTAATTGCCACCAGAAGAGATGGGATATACATATTAAACCACCAGACTATGCAGCTACGACATTTTTTCTCTTGCTCAAACAATATTTTGCAAGGGGCATGTCTGTCTTCAAACGGATGTATATATTTATCCTTCTGGGGAGAAGGACTATTTTGTTATGAAAGAACAGGAAAACTTATAAAACAGTATACAAGCGAAAACTCTGGATTAACAAACAATTATGTATTGGATATAATAGAAAAAAAAGGATATCTATGGTTAGCCACTGATGGAGGGGGAATCAATCGTTTAAAACTATCTAATGAAAAATTCTCGAATTTTTACCATATTGCTGGAGATGAAAATTCACTCCCTGTAAACTCTATTACTATATTATACGAGGATGACAATGGATCTTTATGGGCTGGAAGTGTTAGAGGAGGAGTTTTCAACATCAAAGAAAGTTATATACGTACCTATAAGGACTCCCCCTTAGGATATATTAACGGATTGAGCGAGAAATCAGTGACGAGTTTTTACGAAGAGCCTAATGGAAAACTGTGGATTGGTACGGACGGGGGTGGAATAAACCTGTATGATCCTCAGTCAGGAAGTTTCAAGCATTTCCCGTCTACTTATGGAGATAAGGTGGTTTCTATAGCCCCAGTATCAGAAAAAGAACTAATGGTATCTGTTTACACAAAGGGATTTTTTATATTCGAAAAGCATACGGGGCTTTATCGACCGTTTTTGATAAAAAACGACAGTATTAATTTCAGGCAGTGCTTTTACGGATATATTCCACGCGCCCATCGGGTGACAAACGATAAAATATATATACTAAGCAAGGATATATGGGTATATGATATAAATAATAAAAAATTCTCTCCGATCAAAACTGATAAGAATTATCAACTGCCAACCTCAGTCATGGCATATTCTGATGAAAGGATATCTCTGACAATGAGTGGGAACAAAGTATTCCAAATTACTAACAAAAATGACAGTATCAAACTTCTTTTCCAAATAGACAAAAAAGAAGTCATCACTGCAGTTGATTATGACGGGAAAAATAAAATATGGGTGGGAACAACAGCAGGAATGGGATATTACAACATAAAAGAAAGAAAATATTTTAAAATTGGGTCACAGCTATTCAGTGACATTACTGCGCTCCACTATGACCTATCTTCAGAGAGGATATGGATTTGCGCACAAAACCATCTGTTTTCCTATTGTATAAAAGAAAACAAGTTTATTCAATGGAACAGAAGCGACGGATTCCATCCCAATGAAATAATATTTACTTATCAACAACGGACTGAAAAAAATAACCGATATCTTTATTTCGGCGGCATAGAAGGATTGGTCCGAATTAACACAAATATCCCGAACCCTAATGAGCCATACCCTGAAATAGAGCTATATAGTATAGAACTAAACGGACAGCCACAAACATCCGAGATAGATATCCAAAATATAAAGATTCCATGGAAATATAATACACTGGTACTACGTATATATATTAAAAACAAAGATATTTTCCAGTGCGTTCCATTCCGATACATCATAAACGGAGATGTTTATAAGAGTATTGAATCATACAATCCGATGCTGGAGCTGTCCAATTTGGCTCCAGGTAAATATCACATTGAAGTAGCATGTATGACAAAAGATGGAAACTATACCACCCCCATCCATCTCACAGATATCCATGTCACCCCACCATGGTATAAAACGAACTGGTTTGTTGTATTATGTTGCACTTGCATCGCAGGGGGAGTCATTGCAGGAATGTTTATTTTTAATACAAGAAAAGAAATTAGAATACAAAAAAGATTAAAAGAATACAGGCAATATCTTAATGAAAAGAAGATAGATTTCCTTATCCACATAAACCATGAATTACGTACTCCTTTGACATTAATTTATTCCCCGCTAAAACGCCTAATAGAAAAAAGTAGGTCACAAGACCTGCCTCAATATCTGATACCACAATTACAATCGATATTCAATCAAGCGCAACATATGAGGGAAATAGTGGACATGGTGCTGGACTGGAATAGCCTAGAAGCAAGCTATAGTAAATTGAAAATACAAAAAAATAAATTAAATGAATGGCTAACCGACATTATCAAATATTTTGCTGATGAAGCAAAAGAAAAAGGAATATATATAAAATTGCAACTAGACCCCAATATAGAGGAGGTATGGTTTGACAGACAAAAGTGCCATACTGTACTATCAAACTTGCTAATGAATGCACTGAAATTCAGCATGGCTGATAGTTGTATAACAGTATGCACACAAAGATTTGAAGACAAGTTCAGAATATCAGTTGTAGATGAAGGAACCGGTATACAAGATTCGGATATGGCAAATCTTTTCACACGATTTTATAAAGGCAATCACAAGGAAAAAGGGAGTGGATTCGGATTATATTATGCCAAAATAATCATGGAAATGCATGGAGGAAATATTGGGGCACATAATAACATCAACAAAGGAGCTACATTCTATTTAGAGTTGCCGTTTCTTAATACAAATGAAAAAGAAGAATCCACAAGGCTACAACTAAAAGAATCTCCCCTTACTGACATAATACAAGATTCACATTTCGATTGCACCGAAAAGACTATACTTATCGTAGAGGATGAAAAGGAATTAAGGGAATACCTAATAGAATCTTTAACAGAGTTTTTTAAGAAAGTTTATGCAGCAGACAACGCTATCTCAGCGTTAGAAATATGCAGAGAGAAACAGCCATCTGTCATTGTCAGTGACGTTATGATGCCCCAAATGAACGGTTTTGAATTATGCCGTCAAATAAAAAATGACATCCAGATAAGCCATATCCCCGTAATACTCTTAACAGCACGTTATGACCATACAGGAATAACAACTGGATATAAATCTGGAGCTGATGCTTACATTCCCAAACCGTTTGATATAGACTCTCTAAAGGCCGTCATTGGAAACATCTTTCAAAATAGAGAAAAAATACACAGTCAATACATTACTACGAACCAGACAATTTCCCTCCAGACTTCAACAAATAGTAAAGCCGATGAGGATTTTATGAAAAAGATAAATGCAATTATACATGAACATTTATCTGAAGAGGAGTTTTCCGTCCAAACATTAGCAGACACCATGACAATAAGTCGATCTTCATTATACAGCAAGATAAAGATTATAACAGGATTAGGTGTAAATGACTATATAAATAGATTACGAATTGAAGAAGCAATATCATTGCTTATTAATACAAATTTAAATATAAATGAAATTGCCAGTGAAGTAGGCTTCACTTACCCCCGATATTTTAGTTCAACATTCAAACAAATGAAAGGAGTGACTCCGAAACAATTTAGAGAAGAAAATCGTATAAAATAAGTAAAACTATATAAACTACAATATACGAACAATTGGCACATAAAATTTTAAATAAAAACATATACTCTTTTTTTTGAAGAATAAAGAGTATATGTTACTTAATACATTATACATTAATTAGAGATATCCCCCAATAACTACAGAAAAGCTAACTAACTTGTAATAAATCAGTTGGCTTTTTTGTGTCTTTAGATATTCCCCCGCAAATATGGTTTAACTGCTAAAATGAGAGAAATACACCCTGTTAGGGGGGGGACAGTTCCCCCATTATTCCAAACCAACATGCTCCCATCTGATTGATAAGTGAAACTATGTTACCGCCTTACCAAGTATACTTGCACGAACCGGCAATTTCACAAAATTATCCAACAGGACATACGAAATGCTATCTACCAATTCCTCCACTGAGATAGAATCCTCTCTATCTAAAACACTTGTCATCTCAACAATCGGACAATCAGATGGCATCTAAACTAATAAATCTATTTTCTCTGAATAGAGAGAAGAGCAACCCATCAGATACGCCAATATACCCCAATACAAAATTAATCGAACTTTATTCATACCTATTTATATTTAAGCAGAAATATGAATAAAAAATCGGCTTCATTTATACTACCTATTTAATGAATAAAAAGGTGAATACAAGTACCCTAACTTCTCAATAATAATTCTTCTATTTTAAAGTTGCAATCATCAAAATCGGATTGCTATCCTCAGTCACACTTTCCAGAACTCGGATTAGCTCCTTTTTCTTGGATTCATCTATTACAGTAGTTGATTTTATTTGGTCGATATCAATCCAGTTTTCATCACCACCGGGTTCTAATATATCTATCCAGTATTTACCGGAAGAACGGCTGTCAACAGTAAAATCACCTCCACCTAAATCATTATCTAACACAAAATCACGTTTCATTTGGCGCAAAGGAAAGCTGAACCAGGGCACATCACGCTCGGTTATTGCGCTTTGTCGTTTCTGCAATCTGACGCTTCCATCTTCTTTATTATAGCAATAGGTATATACCTCCTCTCCTTTACTACCCACCAAATAAATGAAATCTTTAGTCGGATAGTAGGACTTGATCGAAAAATAATCGAAAGCCTTTCTATCTTTAAACCATAAATGAGTAACCTCATAGTCTCCTTTCTCTTCTCTTGTACAAATTACATATTGAGGCAAGAGGTCATTCGTCGCATCGTCATAGTAATAAATTGTATCAGTATCTGGATATTTAAGGGTAAGTTGATTATTGTAAGTGTCTATACTGGTTTGATATTCCATCCAAAGATTAATCATTCTACCTTTATCGACACAGTTAGCTATAATTTGCTCTTCTCTACCCATATGTGCTGGATTCTTAAATAATTTTTTTTCTTGAAAAGCCGTGTCCAAAAAAGCAAAAGACCACAATGAATCTTTATCTATTAATTTATATAAAGCTATATTCTGAGCAGCAAAGAAATTTCCATTATATAAGATATATTGACTATATACAGATGAGAATAGATTATTGATTGTCTGCTGATCAACTATTTTCTTTTTAAACTCTCCCTTGAAATTATATACCAAAATACCATTGTTATTAGAAATAATATAGACCTCCTTTTTATATTCATCAACGAGAAAGGTTGAAAAATTGACATATTCTCCTGGAGCTTGCCCTATACTGCCAATTCTATTCAAAAATTTCCCCGTTCGGGAAAAACGATAAATATAAAATTTATTAAAATCATGAATCCATATATCATGTTCTGTCGCTTGTATTCGTCTTATTTCACCTAACATAGATTGATCTGTCATTTCCAAAGGAACAATTTCTAGTTTTTCAGCAGATTCACTCAGCAAAAGTGAAGGTACAGTCGATACATCCTCAGAAAGATTAATGACAGGTATTCCTGACTTGGATATAGGCTCTTGCTTCATATTGGAACTGCATCCCAATAGCGTAATTATTAGTAATAATAATATAGACTTCATCACAATTTATTTATTAGAAACAACATATTTTTCCATCATAGGAACCTACTCTATTATTTTAAAGTTGCAATCATCAAAATCGGATTGCTATCCTCAGTCACACTTTCCAGAACTCGGATTAGCTCCTTTTTCTTGGATTCATCTATTACAGTAGTTGATTTTATTTGGTCGATATCAATCCAGTTTTCATCACCACCGGGTTCTAATATATCTATCCAGTATTTACCGGAAGAACGGCTGTCAACAGTAAAATCACCTCCACCTAAATCATTATCTAACACAAAATCACGTTTCATTTGGCGCAAAGGAAAGCTGAACCAGGGCACATCACGCTCGGTTATTGCGCTTTGTCGTTTCTGCAATCTGACGCTTCCATCTTCTTTATTATAGCAATAGGTATATACCTCCTCTCCTTTACTACCCACCAAATAAATGAAATCTTTAGTCGGATAGTAGGACTTGATCGAAAAATAATCGAAAGCCTTTCTGTCTTTAAACCATAAATGAGTCGCTTCATAATCCCCTTTTTCTTCATCTGTAAAGATTGCATATTGAGGCAAAAGTTGGTTTGTCGCATCATCATAACAATAAATAGTATCGGTATCCGGATATTTGAGGGTCAATTGACCATTGTAAGTATCCACACTGGTAAGATACTCCATCCAATAATTAACCATCCGATCCATATTGGCACGGTTGGCTATAATCTGTTCTTCTTTACCTACATGTGCCGGATTTTTAAAATATTTCTTTTTTTGAAAATCGTCGCCCAAAGAAACGAATGACCACAATGAATCTTTATCTATCGGCCTATACAATCCGAAATTTTGAGTAGCAAAGAATTTTTGATTATTCAAGATATATTGATCATACGGAGATGCAAACAACTGCAAAATCATTTGAATGTCAACAATCTTTCTTTTAAAGTTTCCTTCAAAATCGTATGCTAAAACGCCGTTAGTATTGGCTATAATATACACTTCTTTTTTATCTTCATCGACAAGAAAAGTTGAATAATTGGTATATTCACCCGGACCCTGTCCGATACTACCTATTTTATTAAGAAATTTTCCTGAACGGGAAAAACGATAAATGTAGAATTCGCGTCCATGATCTATCCATATATTATGATCAGTTACTTGCATTTCCGTAATGTCACTCAATACAGATTCATCTGTCATTTCCAAAGGAACGATTTCCAATTTCTCCGCCACCTCACTCAAAAGAAGTGAAGGTACAGTCGATACATCCTCAGAAAGATTAATGACAGGTATTCCTGACTTGGATATAGGTTCTTGCTTCTTATTGGAACTGCATCCCAATAATACAAATACACCGATCAATAATAAGAACATGTGTTTCATAGCCACAATCGAATTAAGATTTATTGTTTGTGCATAAGGATCCCACTTGCCCCATATTAGAAACGAGTATCTCCCTACATGATACTTTCACGGCTACAATATACTACATTTTCGTAGTATATAAAACTTTTTGGCATTTTTCTTCTATATATTCTTCTAAAGACTAAACTTGGATCGTGTCACTTTTTGCCATAAGGGTCCTTTTGAGTATAGCCACTTTACGAGTGCTAATCCTATATATTTTATTATTATCCATCTTTACATGATATACTCCATCCAGACATACAAGATCTGTAACATGTTCTATATTTACTATTATTCCCCTATTTATCAGAAGAAAATTTGCAGGCAATTTTTCCAGAACATCATGCAAGCTTATCAAAAACAGAAGACTACCTCTTCCTTCTATTTGTATCATACAATAAGGCTTGCCATATTCCACGGCAATCAAATCCTGATACAAACAATCCCCATACGATTTCTTATATGAAAACGTTATCTTACCTTCTCCAAACTCGATTTTATCCATGACTAACCGTTTTAAATTATATAACTCAAAAGAGACCTCCCTCCTTGGTTCAAAGTTAAATCATGGTAAACAAATTCGCAAGTTATAGACCCGGACAATTTTTTAAGGGTTAGACGCCTATATATAAGCAAAATACACATACAACAATCTAAAACGACCGGACAATCACAGATCTTTTATAGGGGTTAATTTCCTTTTTTCAGCCTGATATCAGCTTTTATTCACCAAAATCCCGCCACAAATGAGTCCTGAAATTCGCATTCGACTTGCTCTCCAAACAGACAATATCCAATTTCTTTATGTCTGATTCTCAAATTCAATAATTAATTAGTTTATTGCTCTGATAGGGCCACTACAGGATTGTCTTCAGTTTACCTATTAAGAGAACATTATTATCATTTCATGCAAATTATCTTTCAGTTTGGTCAACCCGCTTCGCTTTTATCGAGCAAAGAAATATATTGTCCTGAAGGACACCCTCCAATAAATCCTTTAATTCAAGAGGTTCATAAAGCCTAAATATTTACTAGAACCTTTTTCCTACGCCACCTATACTACATATAAAGAATGTCAGAATAATATAAATATCAGACGAATCATTTACAAGGAAGCAAACCTATTTTATTCGTTTCATAAACCATTATTAATAAGAACATTTACATTACAAACGGTATCTTTACCTAAGCCCGCATACCGGGGCTCATCAGCCTACATGCCTGGGCTCATCAGCCCGCATACCCGGGCCCATTAGCCCCCATACCCGGACTCAGATAAAGAAACAACCATTTCCACTAAAGATAGCAAGGAATACGAAATGCTTTTAAAGACTTAAACAGTTAAAAAACAAACATTATCTATTTATATATCAAGTCATTAAAACGAATAGTTCTCCTAAAAAAGAGGGTGGAAGATGGAAGATAGAGGTGGAAGATAAATGGCCTTAAAACGGCATCTTCCACCCTATTAAACTACAGATAATCAATCGGTAATCTCAAAAAAGGTGGAAGATGGAAGATCGAAATACACTTTTCGTATGAGAGGAGAAGATGGAAAGCCTTAATACTTCAATCCATAGAAGCACATATTGTTTTCACCTATCTTATCTCCTCCCGTATAAGGCAATAAAACCAATGAATCCGTAAAAGCCAGATCCGGATAAATTTTTGAACCGGCAGGAATCACGTACTCTGCACTATTCATCAGGTCAGTAGATATACACATGACAGAAAAAGGCTTGCCTGCTACTCCATGCCCATCCAATGGTCCCTGCTGAACTCGCCAGAATACGTCATGGTACGCATCATAGCACAATGGGAAATAATAACCGGTTTTCAGACATCCGAAACCGGGTTCCTCTTCGTTCATATCCGGTAAACGGAAAAAAGAATCTGTAAAGGTAGAAGGGAAATCATATTCTTTACTCTTCTTTGCCGACAAATCGTAAACATAAACTTTGGAAGATGCCGGAAAATTATAAATCAGCCAGTCTCCGTGAGGAAGTACATTGATGCAACTCAATAATTGCATGTCTCCCTCCTTCTTTATGATATCAGGACAATCTATTTCCACTTCATTCCGTATGCTCCAATCATCGCACGAAATGACCAATACTTTCTTAGGATATTCTCCTGTAGCATCTTTCTCATAAGAATAAAGAGGTAATGCCACTACCCCCTTACTGGCATCAAATCCAAAGAAACTATACACACTAAAATAAATAGAAAGACCGGGTACGGCTATGCCATATCCATCTTCCTTAACCTGAGGCAAATCATTCAGCAGTTTCTTAGACAATACTTTCCCGTCCTGACCAACGCGATACAAACCATTGGTAGTAAATATAATAAATGAATCCTTATAATAGCCAATCCCTTTGGGAGTAAGGATCTGGTCCGGCCCCTCCTTAGCCAAAGTTACTTGCCGCAAAGGCTGACAATCGGTCAGATTCAAAATATCAACAGAGTGAAGTTTACCATTATAGACTACTAAACACTGTTTACCATCAATACGGGCTGATGTGGAATAACAAAAACTACCGGCGTAGCTCTGTAGATAATCGTCATTTACATCAAGAGCGAAGGATTCTACTCTTTCAAGTTCGGACTTTACGGCTATTTTTTTCTCTCCACAAGCAGTGAAGCAAAGGATCAGCCCTAAAGTTAACACACTGATAAAAAAGTCTTTCTGCATCATATCGTTCGTTTTAGTCGTTATTATTTTAAAGTCGTTATGGATATCACCGGATTATCTCCCATACGTAATTGATTGACCAATGAATCCAATTCTTGCCTGCGGGATGGTAATAAAGCTTCCGGATAGCGTTCTGCCTTTTTTGCATAGGAAACAGCATGAGTGTTTATCAACTGATTACCAAAACCTATACCGGAGAAGATAAAATCAAAACCTCCGGATAAGTCATCCTTTACAATTACATTCGAAAACGTCCTTTGATCTTTATCATACAAACCTGTGAAATTGTTATTCCTTAAAATATAGGAAACGAATAAGTAGTGATCCGATTCAAACACTTGCTGAACAGAAATGGCCTGATAACGATTCTTTGGATCAGCTTCATTGACAGAAACATTGATCTCATAACCTGAACAATCAAACTGCCAGGCAACCGTCTTTTCTCCCTGTCCATCTATCCTATAAATAAGATTCTCAAATGCAGGTTTAAAATAAACAGCTCCCTGATAATTGTACATCAAATCGCGAGTAGACATCAGAGCTTTATAAGACTTATATTTCTCAACATAGCCTTGCCACACTTTTAACTCCTTACCGATTTCGTCTGTCAGAAAGAGTTGTAACGGATTATCCCGATCTATGTAAAACCGGCTATCACTATAAAGGATATGCCCTTTATCAAATACCGCACAGGCATCGCCATTAAGATGCGGAACCGGTATACGTTTTATAAATTTTCCATTCAGATCATAGCAGACCAGTGTTCTTATATCATGTACATATACTCTTTTCTCCGAATAATCATAAGAGAACGACAGTCCCACAAGATAATTCTCCGTCTTTTGACCATACTCACCAATCCGGTTGAGTAACTTCCCGTTCTTATCGAAACGAAAATAATTTCTCATCTGCCGGTCATATACCAGAATATCATCTCCGGTATAGATGATGCGATATTCATCGCACAAGAAAAAGTCATCCGTTGTTTCCAAAGAAATAAAGTGAATATCGGAAGCTATTTCGCTAAGCATTATCACCTTGGGTTCATGGGTAATGGCTTCCGAAAGATTCAGTACTACAGTGTCGGTCTGCTGGGCAAAGCCCGGCAATAATCCCCAAAGCGTCAAGAAAAGACATATATACTTTTTCATAATCCTGCCTGTTTATTAAATATAAGGTTCGGAATCGGTTCTTCAAAAATAGGGACTATATTTGAAAGGGACAAACTTTCGCACTAAAAAATACAGGCATATTTATTTGTTTATCAGAAAAATACGAAACAATCGTAACAAATTAGCTAATAATCAGACAAATGTCATAATATAGACAATATAAAAACCAAATGCAGTGCAATGTGCAAAAATGCGCTGCATTAATTTCCATACGGATTTATACGCTTTATATTATCAAACATACAATACTGACGGACATATCACCTGAAACTGCTTCTTTTTCATTATTTTTGCCCGTACAAAAACAATGAGAAGGATGGAACACCCACTTAACCAATTCAAATACTGTCCGAAATGTGGTTCAGCCCATTTTGAGATTCACAACGAGAAGTCTAAACAATGTACCGATTGCGGGTTCGTTTATTATTTCAACCCGTCATCGGCTACAGTGGCACTGATCTTAAACGAAAAAGACGAGTTACTGGTATGTCGTCGTGCCAAAGAACCGGCTAAAGACACGCTGGACCTTCCGGGCGGTTTCATCGACATGAACGAAACGGGTGAAGAAGGAGTGGCTCGGGAAGTAGAAGAGGAAACCGGACTGAAAGTGAAAAAGGCAACCTACCTGTTTTCACTTCCGAACATTTATATCTATTCCGGGTTTCCTGTACATACGCTCGACATGTTTTTCCTTTGCCAAGTGGAAAACACAAGTCACTTTGAGGCAATGGATGATGTAGCAGACTCGTTTTTCGTCCCATTGAACCAAATTAATCCCGAAGAGTTCGGACTCGGCTCTATCAAAAAAGGGTTAAAAAGATTCCTGAAAGAGAGGTAAAATACATAAAAACAAGTACTTTTGTCAAAACTCTGAATTATGAAAAAAAAGATATCACGATTGATATGTGCCGTGGCATGTTGTGTGCCTGTCGCTCTGCAGGCACAAACCAGCGAGAAAATAACGTCTCCCGTAAATCTGTATAAAGAAGGGAAAGAGCTGTTTCTGCAAAAGAACTATGCAGCCGCTATGCCTCCCCTACGCACATTCGTCCGCCAGAAAGCGGATGTGAACCTGAAAGAAGAGGCTGAATACATGTTGGTATGCTCGGCATATGAATTGAAAGACCGCAATGCCATCGCACAACTGCGCAGCTATCTGGATACCTATCCGGACACTCCTCACGCCAACCGGATTTATGCACTGATAGCTTCCGCTTATTTTTACCAAGGGAACTATGACGAAGCACTTGCCCTGTTCAACTCTTCACGTCTCGACCTGCTGGGCAATGAAGAACGGGACGACATGACCTACCAGTTGGCTACCTGCTACCTGAAAGTAGGCAATGTCAAAGAAGCGGCCATCTGGTTCGAAACCCTGAAAGCAAGCAGTCCCAAGTATGCGAATGACTGCTCATACTATATCTCATACATCCGATACACGCAGAAACGGTACGATGAAGCACTGAAAGGCTTTCTCCCATTACAGGATGACGCTAAATACAAAGCCCTGGTACCCTATTACATTGCTGAAATCTATGCCATCAAGAAGAACTATGACAAGGCTCAGATCGTGGCCCAGAATTACCTGTCTGCCTATCCGCAAAACGAACACGCCGCTGAAATGTACCGGATTCTGGGAGATGCATATTATCATTTCGGAGATTATCACAAGGCGGTCACTTCTTTCCGAAATTATCTGGAAAAAGAAAATGCACCCCGAAGAGATGCACTCTATATGCTGGGGCTGTCTTATTTCCAGACCGGTGTTTTCTCTAAAGCTGCCGAAACACTTGGAGAAGTCACTACCGAAAACGACGCGTTGACACAGAATGCTTACTTGCACATGGGACTTGCCTATCTGCATCTGGCTGAAAAGAACAAAGCACGCATGGCATTCGAACAGGCTGCCGCTTCGAACGCAAATCCGAAGATTAAAGAACAAGCTGCCTACAATTATGCGTTATGTATCCACGAAACATCTTATTCGGCTTTCGGAGAATCGGTGACTGTCTTTGAAAAATTCCTCAATGAATTCCCCACCTCCGAATATGCCGAGATGGTAAGCAGCTATCTGGTAGAGGTATATATGAATACGCGGAGCTATGAAGCGGCACTGAAGTCAATCGACCGTATCGCCCACCCCGGCAAACGTATTCTGGAAGCCAAACAGCGTATCTTATTCCAACTGGGTACACAAGCGTTTGCCAACACGCAATTCGAACAGTCCATCGGCTACTTCGACCGCTCACTCGGACTCGGACAATACAACCGGCAGACCAAAGCAGACGCCCTCTACTGGAGGGGCGAAGCATACTATCGACTGAACCGGATGGAAGAAGCCAAACGTAACTTCACCGATTATCTGCAACTGACTCAACAGACCAATAACGAAATGTATGCCCTGGCACACTATAACTTAGGCTATATCGCATTTCATCAAAAAGATTATGTACAAGCACAAAACTGGTTCCGAAAATACATCAGCCTGGAGAAAGGAGAAAATAAAACGGCACTGGCCGATGCCTACAACCGCATCGGTGACTGCTACCTGGATGTGCGTAACTTCGATGAAGCCAAACACTATTATTCACAGGCAGAAGCAATGAATACTCCCTCGGGAGATTATTCATTCTACCAACTCGCACTGGTATCGGGACTGCAAAAAGACTATTCAGGCAAAATCACCTGGCTGAACCGCCTGGCAGGTAAATATCCCGCTTCACCCTATGCCATCAGTGCTCTGTACGAAAAAGGACGTTCTTATGTCCTGATGGATAATAACCAACAGGCCATCACCTCTTTCAAGGAGTTATTGGCCAAATATCCCGAAAGCCCCGTCAGCCGCAAGGCAGCAGCGGAAATCGGTTTGCTCTACTACCAGAATGAAGATTATAACCAGGCCATTGACGCTTATAAACAGGTAGTACAGAAATATCCGGGAAGCGACGAAGCCCGCCTGGCCATGCGCGACCTGAAGTCGATCTATGTAGACATGAACCGCATCGACGAATTTGCCGCACTGGCTTCGGCCATGCCGGGCAACATCCGCTTCGATGCCAGCGAACAGGATTCACTGACCTACATGGCAGCTGAGAAGATTTATATGCGCGGACGGGTGGAACAGGCTAAAGAAAGCTTCGGAAAGTATCTGCAAACTTTCCCGGACGGAGCATTCGGACTGAATGCCCACTATTATCTCTGCTTGATAGGTAAAGAACAGAAAAATTATGATATGATTCTGGAACACTCGGGCAAGTTGCTTGAATATCCGGACAATCCGTTCTCGGAAGAAGCACTGATTATGCGTGCGGAAGTTCAGTTCAACAAAGTGCAGTTTGCCGATGCATTGGCAAGTTACAAAATGCTGAAAGAGAAAGCAACCACTGCCGAACGAAGATTGCTTGCTGAAACGGGCATGCTCCGTGCAGCTTATTTGCTGAAAGACGATACGGAAACCATCCATGCGGCAACGGCCTTGCTATCCGAAGCCAAACTGAGTCCTGAACTCAAGAATGAAGCTTTGTATTATCGGGCAAAGGCTTACCTGAACCAGAAAGGAGATAAGGCAGCTATGGCAGATTTAAAAGAGTTGGCAAAAGATACACGCAACCTGTATGGCGCGGAAGCAAAATTCCTGGTTGCACAAGAGCTGTACAACACGCAGAATTATGCAGCCGCAGAGAAAGAGTTGCTGAACTTCATCGACCAAAGCACACCACATGCCTACTGGCTGGCACGCGGGTTCATCCTCCTGTCGGATGTATACGTAGCTATGGATAAAAAACTGGATGCCCGTCAGTACTTGCTGAGCCTGCAGCAGAATTACCATGCTGACGATGATATCGAGAATATGATTGAAAGCAGACTGAACAACCTTAATAAGTAACAGAGTATGAAATATAACAATTATATCCTTTTAGGAATTGCTTTTACCGCGCTGCCTGTTTCGATACTGGCTCAGACGCAACCCAAAGATACGACTGTAAACCGCACCGTAGTGGTAGAGCAGCAATATAACCCGGACATAATGGATGCTTCCAAAGTAAATGTCCTCCCTAAAGTAGAAGAGCCTACTGTCAGTAAAAAAGAAGTGGAATATGCCACATTCACTACGCCTGCCACTTCAATTCCGATGGGGACAATAGGAGCTTACACCGGCAAGGAAATACAACCGGGCTTCATTCCGGGATACGTCCGTCTGGGATACGGTAATTATGGCAATCTGGATATTTTGGCCAATTATCTGTTCCGGCTCTCGGATCAGGACAAACTAAACGTAAACTTCAAGATGGACGGAATGGACGGAAAGTTAGATATGCCTTTCGGTGATACCCGAAAATGGAATGCCTTCTATTACCGCACAAGGGCAAACGTAGATTATGTTCACCAATTTGCCAAACTGGATTTGAACGTAGCCGGTAATTTCGGCCTGAGCAACTTCAATTACGAACCCTACGGATTCAAGAAGCAGAAGTTTACTTCCGGTGATGTGCACTTCGGAGTGAAATCGACTGACGAGACCCTACCGCTGCAATACCGGGCGGAGACCAACCTGATGTTATACGGACGCCAACAATGTCAGCTCTTCGGAGGAGTAAACGAAACGCTGATACGTACCTTGGCAACCGTAAGCGGTTCAATCAGCGACGAGCAGACAGTAGCTATCGGATTTGCCATGAACAATCTGATCTACGGGAACGAACTGAAAGAAAATAAAGACCGGATAAAGAATATTTTCAAGAGCCGTACAACGCTTGATCTGAATCCCTACTACGAATTGAATGATGACAGTTGGAGAGTACATGTCGGAGCCAACGTAGACCTCTCTTTCGGAAATGGAAAAGCAGTACGTGTCTCTCCGGACGTAAAAGCTCAATATGTGTTTTCCGACAGTTACGTACTATACGCCAAAGCAACCGGAGGCAGACAGTTGAATGATTTCCGCCGATTGGAGACCTACAATCCATACCTCGATCCGGGACAGGAAGTCAGAGACACTTATGAGCAACTGAATGCCGGATTAGGATTCAAAGCCAGTCCGACACCGGGCCTCTGGTTCGATATATTCGGCGGATACCAGAATCTGAAAGATGATTTGTACCAGTCGGCAGACCAATGGATTGGTGGAAGCGGAGCAAATTATATCGCTTTGGGACAAACCAATACGGATAACTTTTACGCAGGCATCAAAGCCAGCTACGAATACAAGGACCTATTCGCCCTATCGGCAGGAGGAACCTATTATCACTGGAATACGGACAACAAAGGAACCGATTCGAAAGCGCTCAGCTACGATGAAGCATTGTTGATGAAACCGGAGTTTGATTTTGGTATTCATGCAGAAGTTCATCCGATACCCGCACTCTGGCTAAACGCAGGCTACCAATATACCCGCAGAGCCGAACGATACAGCGTAGCTTACGGGAAAAGTATTCCTGCCGTCAGCAATCTAAGCTTGGGAGCTACATATAAAATTTTCAAGGGAATCTCGGCATATGTAAAGGCTGACAATTTGCTGAATAAGAAATATCAGTACTACTTGTATTATCCGGTTGAGGGAATCAATTTTGTAGGAGGACTTAGCTTCCAGTTTTAAAAGATTCTTATAAAAAAGGTCTTTTTTTGCAAAAAATATCAGATTCTCTCTATATTATAAGGTAAAGAAAACGTTTTTTTCTACTTTTGCGGGCAATTTATATGTTTTAATATCACAGATATGCAGAAAAACCTTGTCATTGTCGAATCTCCAGCAAAAGCAAAAACGATTGAAAAGTTTCTTGGGAAAGATTTTAAAGTTCTCTCAAGTTACGGACATATTCGCGACCTGAAGAAAAAAGAATTTTCTATCGATATAGAAAAGAATTTCAAACCCAAATATGAAATACCGGAAGAGAAACAAGAGCTGGTCGATAAACTGAAAGAGGAAGCAAGCAAAGCGGAAACCGTATGGCTCGCATCCGATGAGGACCGTGAGGGAGAAGCTATTTCATGGCACCTTTACGAGGTACTGAAACTAAAACCTGAAAATACGAAGCGTATCGTTTTTCACGAAATCACCAAAACAGCCATACTGAAGGCTATCGAACAGCCGCGCGACATTGACATAAACCTGGTGAATGCTCAGCAGGCCCGCCGCATCTTAGACCGCATCGTAGGTTTCGAACTTTCACCTGTGCTGTGGAAGAAAGTGAAACCGGCGCTCTCTGCAGGCCGGGTACAATCGGTAGCAGTACGACTGATTGTAGAACGCGAACGCGAGATACAGGCTTTCAAAAGTGAAGCCTCATACCGTGTCACTGCGGTTTTCCTGGTACCGGATACCGATGGTAAACTGGTAGAGATGAAAGCGGAGCTGGCTCGTCGCCTGAAGACGAAAAAGGAAGCCCAAAAGTTCCTCGAGTCATGTAAAGCTGCCACATTCTCCATTGAAGATATCGTAACCCGCCCGGTAAAGAAAAGTCCGGCGGCTCCCTTCACGACTTCTACCTTGCAACAGGAAGCAGCCCGCAAACTCGGGTTCACTGTAGCACAGACCATGATGGTTGCCCAGAAACTTTATGAATCGGGATTGATCACTTATATGCGTACCGACTCGGTCAACCTGTCGGAATACGCCACAGAAGGTAGCAAGGCTGCCATCGCACAGATGATGGGTGAACAGTATGTGCATCCCCGCCACTTTGCTACAAAAACCAAGGGTGCCCAGGAAGCGCACGAAGCCATTCGTCCGACTTATATGGAAAACCAGACTGTCGAAGGATCGGCGCAGGAAAGAAAGCTATACGACCTGATCTGGAAGCGTACCATAGCCTCACAAATGGCAGACGCCGAATTGGAGAAAACAACGGCAACCATTGGTATCAGTAGCGGAAGCGACAAATTCACCGCTACCGGAGAAGTTATTAAATTCGATGGTTTTCTGCGCGTATACAAAGAGTCGTATGACGATGATAACGAACAGGAAGACGAGAGCCACCTGCTGCCTCCCCTGAAAAAAGGACAGATACTGGAACATCAGGGCATTGTAGCTACCGAACGCTTCACACAACGCCCCTCGCGTTACACTGAAGCCAGCCTGGTGCGCAAACTGGAAGAATTGGGAATCGGACGTCCGTCAACTTACGCACCGACTATCTCCACCATCCAACAACGCGAATATGTAGAGAAGGGCGATAAAACCGGAGAAGAACGTTCATTCGACATACTGACTCTGAAGGATGATCAAATTACAGATGTCAAACACACGGAAGTTGTCGGGGCGGAGAAATCGAAACTGTTGCCGACCGACATCGGTACTGTAGTAAATGACTTTCTTACCGAATATTTCCCCAACATCCTGGATTATAACTTCACAGCTAACGTAGAAAAGCAATTCGACGAAATAGCCGAAGGTGATAAAAAATGGACAAGCATCATGAAGGACTTCTACAAGGAGTTCCATCCGTCAGTAGAAACGACACTGGCTACTAAAACCGAACATAAGGTAGGCGAACGTATCTTGGGAGAAGAACCTAAAACCGGAAAAACCGTATCGGTAAAAATCGGACGCTTCGGTCCCGTTGTACAGATCGGCACAGCCGACGATACGGACAAACCCCGCTTCGCACAGATGAAGAAAGGGCAGTCCATGGAGACCATCACACTGGAAGAAGCACTGGATTTATTCAAATTGCCGCGCAAAGTAGGAGAATTTGAAGAAAAAACCGTAACCATCGGTACAGGACGTTTCGGGCCTTATGTATACCATGACTCTAAATATGTGTCTTTGCCCAAAACCTACGATCCACTGGAAGTTACACTGGACGAAGCTATCGAACTGATTCTGGCCAAGCGCGAAGCAGAAGCGAAAAAGCACATCAAAAAATTCGATGAAGATCCGGAAATGGAAATCCTTAACGGCAGGTATGGCCCATACATTACCTATAAAGGAAGTAACTATAAAATCCCGAAAGATGTAGTACCGGCCGACCTGAATTACAAGACTTGTCTGGAAATCATTAAACTGCAAAGCGAAAAGGCAGAAAGCGCTCCGAAACGCGGACGCTATGCCAAGAAGAAATAGCCATACTCAAGGCTCCCCGATTAAAAAGCACGGATGATACAGAATCTGCCAACTTCCCCGAGAAGTGTGCAGCATCTGTATCATTTGTGTTTTTTTTATTTTCCCAACTATTATTCAGCAAGTTATCACTTTTATTGCATATCTTTGCCGGACAAACAAAACAAACAATCTATGAAGAAAGTCATTTTAGCAGTTGCCTCTATTGCATTGTGGGCTTCCTGCATCGAAGACGAGAAAGATTATTCTCAGATTATTGAAACACGTGTGGCAAACTGCGAAACCTCTCAGGATTTCGACGTGCCTATCAAAGAAGGGTATACGACCTTTGTGACTTACGGAGAAGACACCATAGCCGTAGCCAATGAACCCATCACCATCCGTATACCTAAAAATACGGCAGTTTCGACCCGTGCGGGAGATGGGATCAACATTAGTTATGATGTTCTAAAAGAAGGTGCCGAGACCACTTACGCCAAGACCTGGCAGGCAGTCATGTTTGAAGATACGCAAAACGGTGATTATGATTATAATGACTTAATCATTCACGTACAAAACACTGCAAGCAATCACGCTTACCAACACCCTGACGAAACCTGGCAAAGCATAAAAATCCAACCGATTGCTTTAGGAAGTATTAAAACGATAAAATTGGGATGCATCTTGTCCGATGGTTCCGAACATATTATCAGTAATGACGTAAGGACTGATTTGTTTTCAGGAAAACAGGGATTCATCAATACGGTTGACGACAATACTCCCATACGTTATAGGCTCTTCCCAACCAATATACAAAACTATGCTTTCGCCAAAACAGAACAAAAAGCAGCATGGGTAGCCTGGTTTATCGAAGTAGACGGAAAACGGATGTACGCTGCCAGTTCAGATATCGATTACAAAGTATACGATATGGTAAATAAGGAGAATATGCCTTACGGCCTTGCCGTAGCGAGTGGTAACGGTACGTTCAGTTATCCGCAGGAAAAGAACAGTCTTTTTGAGACTTACCCCGGTTTTAGCGACTGGATAAACGGAAAAGCAAGTTCCATCGGCAGCTTCGAAAAGGAACTCGTTTACAAATATTGTTCCGGTGGCATCATAAGCGAAGATGGCAAGTCACATAAAATCTGGGACTATCAGGATCTGCAATAATTTCTCCGGAACTTATGAGGCAAATACGACTACGGGATTCCTTTAGCAGTTGTTCTGACTAAAGAAATCCCGTAGTTTCTATTTTTATTCAAAGAATATCTTACATTCTGTCCGGTACTTCAATGCCCAGCAATCCCATTCCCAAACGGACAACCTTGGCAATATTGGCAGACAGAGCGACACGGAACAGTTTCACGTCTTCATTCTCTTCACGCAGGATACTGAAGTCATGATAGAACTGATTGTATTCTTTCACCAAATCGTAAACGTAGTTGGCGATACCTGACGGGCTATAGTCTTCACCGGCCTGACGCACTACTGCGGCAAAGTCGGCAACCATCTGAATCAATCCCTCCTCTTTCTCACTCAGCTCGATATTGGCCGGAAGCACTTGCGGAATCACAATGCCTGCTTCGGCTGCTTTACGCAGAACGGACTGGATACGTGCATAAGTATACTGGATAAAAGGACCTGTATTACCGTTAAAGTCAATAGATTCCTTCGGGTTGAAGGTCATGTTCTTACGGGCATCCACTTTAAGGATAAAGTATTTCAGTGCTCCCAGTCCGACGATACGTGCAATGTCGTCTGCCTCTTCCTGTGTCAGCCCGTCCAACTTGCCCAATTCCTGAGAAGTTTCCTTGGCTGTCGCAATCATTTCCGCCATCAGGTCGTCAGCATCTACCACCGTACCCTCACGCGACTTCATCTTGCCTTCAGGCAGTTCCACCATACCATAAGAGAAATGTACCAGGCTCTTGCCCCACTCAAATCCGAGCTTATCAAGCAAGATGGACAATACCTGGAAGTGATAGTTCTGTTCGTTTCCTACCACATAGATCATCTTATTAATAGGATAGTCGGCAAAACGCAATTTGGCCGTACCAATGTCCTGAGTCATGTATACCGAGGTTCCGTCTCCACGAAGCAGCAGTTTATGATCCAATCCTTCCGCCGTCAGGTCAGCCCAGACCGAGCCATCTTCTTTCTTAAAGAAGAAACCCTTTTCAAGACCTTCCATCACTTTCTCTTTGCCTTCCAGGTATGTATTGGATTCATAATAGATTTTATCGAAGCCCACTCCCATCTTACGGTAGGTTTCATCAAAGCCTTCGTATACCCAGTTATTCATCATCTGCCAGAGTGCACGCACTTCTGGATCACCCGCCTCCCATTTCACCAACATCTCACGCGCTTCATTCATCAGCGGAGAGGCTGCCTCGGCTTCTTCCTTGGTCATACCTTTCTCCATCAACTCCGCTACCTCAGCTTTATAGTGCTTGTCGAAAGCGACGTAATAATCGCCTACCAGATGGTCGCCTTTTTTGCCCGACGACTGGGGTGTTTCACCATTGCCATACTTCTGCCATGCCAACATCGACTTGCAGATATGGATACCACGGTCGTTGACGATATTGGTTTTGACTACCTTATTTCCGTTCGCCATGACGATATTGGCCAGTGCATTACCCAACAGGTTATTGCGCACATGGCCCAGATGAAGAGGTTTATTGGTATTGGGTGACGAATATTCAATCATTACCAGCGGAGCATTTTCATCCGCTGAGACAATGCCGTATTGTGCATCGGCATGAATCTCATTCAACAGCTCGATCCAAGCAGCCGACGCGATGGTCAGATTCAGGAAGCCCTTAATCACATTGAAAGCTGCTACAGCCGGTTCATTGGCTTTCAGATACTCACCGATTTCCTGTGCGGTTTGCTCCGGGCCCTTCTTCGACATTCTCAGGAAAGGGAATACCACAAGGGTGAGGTGTCCTTCAAACTCTTTCTTTGTCTTTTGCAACTGCACTTGCGCGGCAGGCACATCCTGTCCGTAAAGCGCTTTGAGTCCGCTGATTACGGACGCCACAAGTTTATCTTCTATCTTCATATCCAAGTTATTATTCTGCGCGCAAAGATACAAAAAAAGGAGACGCATCAGCGTCTCCTCTCTTAATTTCTTTTCAACTATAAATGCTTATTTTATAGCATCTGCCAGCTCAGCACCTGGCTTGAATTTAGCAACTTTCTTTGCGGGAATAACAATCGCTTTCTTTGTAGAAGGATTGATACCTGATCTTTCGGCTCTTTCAGCTACAGAAAATGTACCGAAACCAACCAAAGAGATTTTGTCACCAGCTGACAAAGCTTTTGTAACCGAAGAAAAGAAAGCTTCAAGTGCTTTCTTAGAATCCACTTTACTTAAACCGGATTCTGCTGCCATTGCATTAATAAGTTCAGCCTTATTCATAATACGTAAATGATTAATTAATATATGTTACACAAAAGATATCCTTAAAATCCTCACAAATATAGAGTAACAAAACAACATATCAAATAAAAACATCAAAAAAACACATCAAATTGTTGAAAAAGAACTAATAGTAGATTATTTTTCTGCTGTAGAACAGAATTTATTCGTATTTTTGCGTCTATTATCATGTGTAAAGGAGCTAATGCACACATTATCACATTAATTACATTAACAAATTAGAAGAATGCCAACTGTAACAAAAAACCTGATAATTATCAATGTCCTCCTATTCCTCGGTCAACTTGTAGCGCAAAGCTACGGGATTAACTTATCCGATTATCTGGGTCTCCACTTTTTCCTCGCCGACAACTTCAATCCGGCACAGCTATTCACTTATATGTTTATGCACGGAGGATTCAGCCACATCTTTTTCAATATGTTCGCAGTATGGATGTTCGGCCGGATTCTTGAACAAGTATGGGGACCGAAACGTTTTTTATTCTATTATATCCTCTGCGGCGTGGGCGCAGGCCTACTTCAGGAGGTGGTGCAATACATACAGTACGTGACCGAACTGTCGCAATATACCAGTGTAAACATCGGTACGGGTATTATCCCCATGAGTGAATACCTGAACATGATGACCACAGTGGGAGCTTCGGGATCCGTATATGCCATCTTGCTGGCTTTCGGAATGTTGTTCCCCAACCAGCAGTTGTTCATCTTCCCGCTGCCCTTCCCCATCAAGGCAAAGTTCTTCGTCATCGGATATGCCCTGATAGAGTTGTACGCAGGCTTTGCCAACAATCCGGGTGATAACGTGGCACACTTTGCACACCTCGGAGGAATGATATTCGGATTTATCCTGATCATGTACTGGAGAAAAAAGAACAGAAACAATGGGACATATTATAACTGACCTGAAAGAAGCGTTTCGCAGAGGAAACGTCTATATCCAACTGATATTCATCAACGTCGGTGTATTCGTTGTTACGACGCTGATCGGTATCCTGTTGCAGTTGTTCAACCGGAGCGCGGCAGGGATCTTTGAATTATTAGCTTTGCCGGCATCCTTCACACGGTTTGTGTGGCAACCATGGTCCATCTTTACCTATATGTTTATGCATGCAGGATTCCTGCACATCCTGTTCAACATGCTCTGGCTTTATTGGTTCGGTTCGCTGTTCCTGTATTTCTTCTCGGGCAAACACCTGAGAGGCCTTTATATTGTAGGCGGAATCTGTGGCGGGCTGCTGTATATGATCTCTTATAATGTCTTTCCGTATTTTCGCCCAATGACCGCCTACTCCACCATGGTAGGCGCATCGGCTTCGGTGCTGGCCATCGTAGTGGCAACCGCCTATCGGGAGCCCAATTATCCTGTACGCCTTCTCTTTTTCGGCAATGTGCGTCTGAAGTATCTGGCCCTGATCGTTGTGCTGACCGATTTGTTTTTTATCACCTCAAGCAATGCAGGCGGGCACATCGCCCACCTGGGCGGGGCACTGGCAGGACTCTGGTTTGCGGCCAGCCTGAACAAAGGGAAAGACATCACTTCATGGGTTAACAAAGCGCTCGACGCAATCGCCGCCCTGTTCAGCGCCAAAACCTGGAAACGGAAGCCCAGAATGAAGGTGCATTACGGAAACAATACCCGTCAGAACGATTACGACTACAATGCCCGTAAAAAGGCACAGTCGGACGAGATAGACCGCATTCTCGACAAACTGAAGAAATCGGGTTACGAGAGCCTGACTACGGAAGAAAAAAAGAGCTTGTTCGACGCAAGCAAAAGATAACGCATGAAGCATATAGGCAGATTAGCCCTATTCCTGTTCCTGGCCGTCAACGCATTCTTCATCGGAATGTTGCTGCTGACAGCTTACAGTCCGTACATCAACCCTGAAGTACACCCGGTGCAGTCGTGTCTGGGACTGACATTCCCCATCTTTCTCGTCATCAATTTCAGCTTTCTGGTCTTTTGGCTTATCGTGCGCTACCGTCTCGCGTTGGTACCTCTTTTAGGATTCCTGCTTTGTTATCCGCAGATCAGGACGTATATGCCCATCAACATGGAGCCGTCCGGACAGCCGGAGAACAGCATTAAACTCCTTTCGTACAACATCATGTCCTTCGGCAACATGAAGAAAGAGAATGGACAGAACCCTATTCTGAACTATATAAAGAACAGCAAAGCCGACATTGTCTGCATGCAGGAGTATGCGGGTTCCGAAACAGCCAAGATACACCTCAACAATAAGGAGATCAGACAAGCCTTAAAAGACTACCCGTATCGTCACATCAAACAGGTGGGAAAGACGGGAGCCGGCAGCCAGATAGCCTGTTACTCCAAGTTCCCCATTCTTTCCGCCCGTATGCTCGACTATCAGAGCAACTACAACGGCAGCATGGTTTACGATATAAAAATAGGAAAAGACACCGTTTTGCTGATAAACAATCATCTTGAATCGAACAAGCTTACCCGCGAAGATAAAGTAGTATACGAAGACATGCTGAAAGACCCGAAAGCAGGAAAAGTGAAAAGCGGTATCCGGCAACTCGTCAATAAACTGGCTGAAGCTTCGGCTATCCGCTCGGCACAGGCACGCGCCATTGCTCAGGAAATAGCCCGCTCGCCCTACCCCTCGGTCATCGTTTGCGGCGACTTTAACGACTCTCCCATATCGTATGCCCACCGGGTTATTTCGCAAGATCTGGATGACGCATTCACCGAATCGGGACGGGGACTGGGTATCTCGTACAACCAGAATAAATTCTACTTCCGGATCGACAATATCCTGATCAGCAAGAATCTGAAAGCATCGGAATGTACGGTAGACAATTCGATCAAAGACTCAGACCATTACCCCATCTGGTGCTACATCACGCTTCCCGATTAATCGTAGGAAACAGTCGTTCCTACAGCATCCACACAGCCCCGTACGCGTCAGTACTGCCTTTGGGACACAACAAGCGGAATGTGCGCTTTTGTTTCCCGCCAATCCGATTCAGTAACAAAAAGACAGTAAAAAGCGCTATTCGCTAACCATACCCGGTGAAAAAAGTCTCAAACCAGGAGCCGGACAGAAGAAAAAACGGTGAATTGGAACCGGAAAGCCGGGGTTTACATCGACATGAGCCGGGGTTTAGAGCAAAAAGACCCTTTCTTTTCGGGAAAAGAAGTAAGCATTTACCCCAAAAGAAGTAAGCATTTTCGGAAAATGCTTACTTCTTTTCCCCCATATCTCTATATGTTATTCAAATTACATCTATTGTCCCGAAAAATAACACTTATCCGGACCTTATAATCTTCTAACAGCCTTCTCTCAACAGTCCTTATCGAAACATCAAAAAGACAGATTATCCTCTCCGGAAGACGTATCGGATACATTTACGTCCACACAGCTTTCTTTCTGAAAGAAAATGAAAGATAAAACCGAAAATGCGATAAACTCCGGAACGAAATAGAGCCGTTTTTCCGGGGGAACCTGTGCCAAGAGCCGAAAAAATGAAATCTGAGAGCCTTCATTTGACATATTGCCAAAATGACAAATGATACTTCCGCCAATATCCGCCAAAGCGTCTCAAAAATCCCCTTCACATTCAAATATTTGCCTCCTAATTACTTCTGAATGTGAAAAAAAAACTATATTTGCAGCCTTGTATGCGACAGAAATCAATTAAAATGTAATCATAATAAATTAAAAGTAAAATGCAAAACAAAGGATTTGTAAAGGTTTTTGCGGTATTACTCACGCTGGTATGCGTGTTCTACCTCTCTTTCTCCTTCGTGACTCGCCATTATACCAATAAGGCAAAAGAGTTTGCGAAAGGCGATGTGAAAGTAGAGCAGGACTACCTCGACTCTCTCTCCAACGAGAAAGTATGGTTGGGTAACTATACGCTGAAACAGTGTCGTGAAATGGAAATCAGTTTAGGTCTGGACCTTAAGGGAGGTATGAACGTTATCCTCGAAGTGTCTGTACCCGATGTTATCAAAGCATTGGCTGACAACAAGCCCGACGAAGCTTTCAACAAAGCACTGGCCGAAGCTGCCAAACAAGCTACTACCAGCCAGGACGACGTGATCACGCTTTTTATTAAAGAGTATCACAAGACTGCCCCGGGTGCCAAGCTTTCTGAACTCTTCGCAACACAACAGCTCAAAGACAAAGTAAACCAGAAATCATCTGACGCCGAAGTTGAGAAGGTGTTGAGAGAAGAAGTAAAAGCTGCCGTAACCAACTCCTACAACGTGCTTCGTACACGTATCGACCGCTTTGGTGTGGTTCAGCCCAACATCCAGAGCCTCGAGGACAAAATGGGACGTATCATGGTGGAACTTCCGGGTATCAAAGAACCCGAACGTGTAAGAAAGTTGCTTCAGGGATCGGCTAACCTTGAATTCTGGGAAACATACAACGCCAAAGAAGTAGCTCCTTACTTGCAGGCTGCCGACTCTAAACTCCGCGCAGTCCTGGCACACGAAACTACTGCCAACGATACTGTTGCCGCAGTAGATTCGACAGCTACAGCCGTAGCGGAAGCTACAGCCGATCAGGCAATCAGCGCCGCCGACAGCCTTGCTGCCGCACTGAAAGGCGGAGAAAAGAAACAGCAGGCTTCTTCTGCCGATCTGGAACAATTGAAAAAAGAACATCCGCTACTGGCCATCCTGAGTGTAAACCCCAACGGAGGTCCCGTAGTAGGTTACGCCAACTACAAAGATACAGCTACTGTCAATTCATACCTCGCTATGAAGGAAATAGCTGCCGAACTGCCGAAAGATCTCCGTTTAAAATGGGGTGTTTCTCCGTTCGAATACGATCCGAAAGGACAGACTTTCGAATTGTATGCTATCAAATCGACCGAACGTAATGGCAAAGCACCGCTGGAAGGTGACGTTGTAACCGATGCCAAAGACGACTACGACCAATATGGCAAACCGTCTGTAAGCATGTCGATGAACTCTGACGGTGCACGCCGTTGGGCATTGTTGACCAAACAGAACATCAATAAGTCCATCGCCATCGTATTGGATAACTATGTATATTCCGCACCGAACGTAAGTAACGAAATCACAGGCGGTAACTCACAGATCACCGGTCACTTTACTCCGGAACAGGCAAAGGACTTGGCTAACGTATTGAAGTCCGGTAAGATGCCGGCTCCTGCACACATCGTTCAGGAAGACATCGTTGGTCCGTCATTAGGTCAGGAATCCATTAACGCAGGTATCTTCTCATTCGTTGTCGCTCTGATCCTGTTGATGATCTATATGTGCTCTATGTACGGATTCATCCCGGGTATGATTGCCAACGGCGCTTTGGTGCTGAACTTCTTCTTCACGCTGGGTATCCTTTCATCTTTCCAGGCCGCACTGACTATGTCAGGTATTGCCGGTATGGTGCTGTCACTCGGCATGGCGGTGGATGCGAACGTGTTGATCTACGAACGTACCAAAGAAGAGCTTCGTAGCGGTAAGGGCGTGAAGAAAGCATTGGCGGACGGTTATTCAAACGCCTTCTCTGCTATCTTCGACTCCAACTTGACTTCTATCATCACCGGTATCATCCTGTTCTACTTCGGTACAGGTCCGATCCGTGGTTTCGCCACAACCCTGATCATCGGTATCCTCTGTTCATTCTTCACAGCCGTGTTCATGACCCGTCTGGTTTACGAACACTTCATGAACAAAGACAAACTGCTGAATCTGACATTTACTTCACCTATCTCAAAGAAGATGCTGGTAAATACCCACTTCGACTTTATGGGTGGCAACAAGAAATGGCTGACTATCACAGGTGTGATCCTGCTGATCTGCATCGGTTCATTGGTAACCCGCGGTTTGAGCCAGAGTATCGACTTCACCGGTGGACGTAACTTCAAGGTTCAGTTCGAAAATCCGATTGAACCGGAACAGGTACGTGAGCTGATCTCTAACAAGTTCGGTGATGCCAACGTAAGCGTTATCTCTATCGGTACCGACAAGAAGACTGTACGTATCAGTACCAACTACCGCATTCAGGACGAAGGTAACAATGTGGACTCGGAAATCGAATCTTATCTGTACGAAGCATTGAAGCCCATGCTGACTCAAAACATTACCCTGGCTACATTCATCGACCGTGACAACCACACAGGCGGCAGTATTATCAGTTCACAGAAAGTAGGTCCGAGTATCGCCGACGATATCAAGACTTCAGCTATCTGGTCGGTCGTATTCGCCCTGATCGCCATTGGTCTGTACATCCTGATCCGCTTCCGTAACATCGCTTATAGTGCGGGTTCCGTTGTAGCTCTGACCAGTGATACACTGATGATCTTAGGTGCATACTCCCTGTGCTGGGGCTGGATGCCATTCTCTCTGGAAATTGACCAGACCTTCATCGGTGCCATCCTGACCGCTATCGGTTACTCAATCAACGATAAAGTGGTAATCTTCGACCGTGTTCGTGAGTTCTTCGGTCTGTATCCGAAACGCAATGTGAAACAGTTGTTCGACGACTCTCTGAACACAACTCTGGCACGTACCATCAATACCTCATTGAGTACGTTGATCGTATTGCTGTGTATCTTCATCCTGGGTGGTGATTCTATCCGCAGCTTTGCCTTCGCAATGATTCTGGGTGTTGTTATCGGTACACTGTCATCACTGTTCGTAGCTTCTCCGATTGCTTATATGATGCTGAAAAACAAAAAAGGTTCGGCACCGGCAACTACTACAGAAGAATAAAGCCTGATATATTATAAGGTATAAAAAAGCCTCCTTCGCGATTATGCGAAGGAGGCTTTTTGTTTCCAGTTAAGTTCTCCCCCATCAAAGTATTATCTAACGGTAAAGCATAAAGGGGCCTGAATACAGGCGCAGTTCACCCAATCTTCCGCATGATCATACGATCAGGGTGTCACACCTAATACAAAAAAGTAAGTGCATTCTTTCCCCGCCGGGAAGAATGCACTTGCACACAAACAAAACAAACAATAGGCCGATCTGTCACAGATGGGCATTGGCTTTTATTAGAACTGTCACGATCTTACCGGAAGGTATCCTGATTCTTTTTCTCAAGATTCATCTTTGCACCCGGCTTGAACCTCACCACTTTTTTACCCGGAATAGTCATAACTCCTCCGGTAGACAGATTATAGCCTTTCCGGGCCTTACGTTCCTTCACTTCAAAAGTACCGAAACCGACCAGCGTGACAGATTCTCCCTGATTTACCGCTTCAGCAATAGCATCCATCATACCTTCTACCACAATGGCAATCTGTTCTTTCTTCAAATTGCTTTTAACTGCAATACTCTTAATTAAATCAATCTTTTTCATGTTTAGCTTTTTATCAATAAATATTATAAACGTTTCGAGAACTACTGTCTCACACATCGAATCTGGAGACCAAATGCAGAATGATAAATTGATCTATGGGTTACTCCATCCGATTTCACCTGGATTCCCATTCCCCAGTACTGCTTGCCGAATCCATCGGTAACTGTAAAGTAATCACTCACCCAATAATAACCGACCACACCCGAATCATCGAGTTGCCCGTCGGCTGCCCTACGTGTTCCTGAGGCCGGAAGGAACTTGCCATTATTAAAGTTCCAGCCATTAGACCAACTGCCAACCCTGTTTTCAGTAGTAAATCCATACTTCGCAAACTCTTGCTCTTTAGGCAATTTCCAGGTTCCATTATCCGGAACAATGCCTCTGGAAATCTGCGTATTTACATACTTTTGTGAATAACCAATCAAACGGCACGGGTCTCCACTACCATTTCTAAGATTAGTATAGGTATGTAACTCTTCCGATGCACCAATTGACCACTGAGAAGACCATACACGCCCTGTACTTACCGGATCGAACCAACTGACAGGACTTCCCGAATTGCTCCATGCAACGACTCCACGACTCTGGAAGAACGCTCCGGTCTCTTCTTTACTGTCCGTAAATACCAATGTTGCATTGTCAGTCCCGCGACCCGAGTTAGATACAGTTACATTAAACTCCATTGTTTGGGCACGTTTCCACACCGCATAGACATCGGTATCCTGAAGTGGCGTATAACTTGCACCCAAACCGTAGAACTGCCCGTTAATCATCCAACCGGTGAAGAAGAAATCCGCATTGCTGCATTTGAGCTTGGGGACCGCCAGGGTCGTAGCCTGTCCGGACATCACATATTCATCCGCAGGTAACGTACCATCAGCATGACTGGTTCCCGAAGGCAGGTTCAGATGATACTTGATCTTAAATCTTTTTGTCCATTCGGCAGATACCTGCATATTACTTAGAACGGGTATATTGGCCCCAAAAATGTAATGCACACCTCCGACACTCCAACCGGTATGTCCCCACGCCGGATCACTGCATACCAAACGGGTAGCGGATAAAGTCACCATCTTGCCCGGAGCTATCTTCTGTAAAGCGGGTAAAGGAGTTACGGGAGTGGTCCCTACCGGAGCATTTGCCAGATAGCTTACTTCATAAAGCAGCCACTTAGCAGTTATGGTCATATCCCCATTGACAATGACCGATGTTCCCGGTGCCTTCTCTTGTCCACCTACCAGCCACGCCTGATGTACCTGTAAAGGATCACTGCTATGCAGTTGAACCGGCAACATCACGCTACTTCCCGGCGCCACAATTTCAGAACGCGGATAGCCGGGTACTGTTCCGGACGGTGGCTGCGGTGAGTAAGTTACTTGATAATACCGCGTCCATTCGGGATATATTTTAAGGTCATTTGTCACGATCGTATTTCCGCCAAAAGCGCCTGCCGTCCATGCAGTGTGTTTCCATCTCGGATCACTGCAAACCTGTAAACCTTGGGCTTCCGTTGCTAAAGTAACCGATGAATTCTGGGCTACTTTCACAGGAGACGGCAAAGTACCGGTGACAGTAACACCGGCAGGGGCACCCGCAGGCGCCTTTGCCAGATACTCAACCCAGCAGTCACGTGACCATACGGCAAAAGCCTTCCTGGAACCGGATGCATGCATCACATAGTTTGCGCCCAATCCATAATAAACTCCATCGATGCTCCATCCGGTATGCACATAACCTGGATTACTACATATCAACTGGTTCGTCGAAAGTCTGATACTCGTACCTCCGGCAGCAACATAGACTCCCGGAACCGTTCCGGACACTAAAGCCGTACCTGCAGGAAGATTAGAGTCATACTCTAGAGAAGCACCTTGGCTAAAAGTCGCATGAAAACTACCAACACTACTGTTTATAGTAGTATTTTCTCCCAATCCAAGATTATTGCCCCAGCCGGTATGAGCCACAGACGGATCACTGAAAGTCAAAGGGGTAGAGGGCAGCGCAAAAGGTTTGCGTTGCTCCACAAAATGATTGGCCGGCAGTTCCGAGGTTAATGTTGCTCCTCCCGGCGGATAAGCATAATAAGTGACAGTAGCTAATTCCGGCCAATCGGTAGACGTATTATCTACGACACAACGAACCGGAAGAGCCACGTCCAAAGCAGTTGCTTGTATTGTAGCATCCCCTCCCTGAAACCACAGCGAAGCAGGTTGCCATCCGATACTGCCGGAAATGACAGAAGAACTCCAGTAGTGTCCGGAGACACCCGGTTGCTCGATAAAGGTTCCATCTTCTTTGCGTGAACCCGATGCCGGAAAGTAAAATCGATCCTTTACCAATCTCCCGTGAACAACTTCACCAGTACCGTCTGTCGCAAGTCCCCCTATCGGTAACCAGGATCCTTCAGTTCTATATATACTGTTCAAGACAGCTTCCAAACGTTCTTTCACAGGCATCTTCCATTTCTTTCCCGGAGGAGCCCATCCGCGCTGCGTAAGATAACGGCAGATATCACCAATACGATTACCCGGATTATGAATATGTATCAATACATTCTCCAGATCTGCTCCGGGAGCTAAAGAGGCGGGATTAAACTTAGGAATGTTCGGAGACTGATTGGTTTTCCATACAGGATTCACTTCTGCTGCATCGAGCTGACGCACATCAGTTGCGCTGCTTCCTCCTTGCAGTGCAATTAAGGAACCATACAGAAAATACACTCCCTGTTTTTGGTTTCGGGCAGCAGGAACATACGACGGAACATCATCGAACGTCAATCTGCCTTGTGCCGCATCCCAATAAATATTAGATGCGGCAGGGAGATCGTTATACACCCGATTCTCTATAACAACGACGGATTCTCCCGCAAGGCCCGACAGTTTAGCACTTTGTGGGCCCGCAGCCTCCTCGACAAAGAAGTAAACGGGGACAGAAGGCGAAGTAACTGGAGAGATAACCTCGCTATCCCGGTCCGGAGATGCGGGAGATATTGCCAGTCCAGCCTTAGACGTACTTTCAAGAATACGGATCTGGTTGAAATCTCCCAACAAGAGTCCTTGAGAACCTGAAGCATAATTGCCGGAAACACCCATACCGGCAGCTTTCAGTTTTATTTCCCGGCGTAATCCTCCAACCTGAACATCAAGAGTCGTTTCTCCCTGCGCTCCCTTGGCAAAATCCAACTTAATGGCAGTCGAGTCTGCGGAGATCGAAGTGGTTTTAAGAGTCACACCGGCTATTCCGGACGACATGCTTACCACTCCCGGAGTAACCGTGCTTCCCGGACGGCTGTACGCATTGGTTCCTATCACACATACCGTAACATCCTTCTGTTCTTCATCCGTATAAAGCACATAAGAAGAATTCGTCAGCCCCAAATAATAAACACCATTACCTGTTATTTCATGCGAATCGTCTACCACCGTAACATTGCAAAGAATTCCGCTACTACCCGAAGGAGCAGCAATCGCCTCATCCATCGTAGAATAGCCTCCTCCTTCCACACGTACCAGATTTAGCGTATAAAGATAGTTTCTCTTAAATGCCAACTTTTCTCCTTTACTGTTTTTCAGGCTTGCGCGATAATAGTGAACCGGCCCGTTATCAAATTTACCGGCAAGAATAACATCCGAGCGGTCAGCCGGGGCACCTGCCGTTTCATATACATAAACAGGATAGTCTTCACCTCCCATACCTGCGGTTGTATGCCCAGCGAATCCTGTTGAAGAGGCTATAATCGGATTGTCCAACCGGGAAGCACTACCCGATTTATGACCATAATCGGTAAATTGAGCCGTAACTGGTAAAGTTTCATTCACATTTCCATATTCAAAAGCAAGTGCTCCTTGTACCGGTACGTTAATAACAGACACTCCTGTCAAAATAAAACCATCGGAAGCATGTGCACCGGAAGCATCTACGTATAATTTAGAAACGATCCGTTTTAGGCGAAGAGGGGTACCGACAGTTCCTACAGTAGTACCTGTGATAATCTGTGGCAATGGACAATAGGCCGACATCGGGATCTTCTTCCCTGTAAAAGGAACTGTCGCTTGCGGAATTGCTAATGCAGAATTACCCGCCACAGGAGAATCCGACGGATCGCCATACAGAAGAAGATTGGTAACTGCATCGGATAAAGTTGTCGTAGTCGTAAGACTTCCCAACTTCGCCTGTATCAATTCATCGGCATTTGAAATCAACAGCAAAACCACTGAAGAATTGCAGGCACTTAATTGTGCATAAAGCTCTCCGGCCGAAGTCATATTGGCTTGTACGGCTTCCAAGAAAGTCGCATCTTTATCATTCCCCAGAAAAACCAACACCCAGGGAGGTCCCATGACGGTCTCATCGGCCGCTGTCCCCAAACGTGTAGCAGGAGATTCATAATCGCTCCCTTTATGAAGAGAAAGAAATACGTTCACTTTACCTTCAGGAGCCTCCGGAAGCAAGGGTGAACCTGTTACCGGAGAATCATCTGAACAGGATACCGGCAGAAAAGCCAATATCCCACACATAAGTATCCCAAGAAAGGATTTAATATTTTTATTCAAACACATTGTATCTTACTATTTTAAGTGACAGATTTTCCATTACTATTGACGAATGCAACGAATGGCAGAATCAACAGTTGAGGCCCACATATTAATATTAATAGCTCCTCTAGTAGTCATCAGTCCCAAGAGTCCCTGGCCCTCGGGAGATGCCACCCGATTAACGGTCGGATACGTAATAGCCCCATCAGCATATCTTGTATTATACGGAAAAAAAGTATTATTTAAGATAGGATAAGCCCTTCCTTGCGAACTCTCTTGATATGGATGCATTAAAGCAAATAGTTCATAGTGTGTAGGCAGGCGCCATGTTCTGTTGTCCGGCAGGTCTCCGGCAGCTAACTTTGCATGTATTTCACTCAAAGAAATACCCACTAAACGACAGATATCACCAACTCCCCGTTTTAGCCCCTCCACACTGTGTATCACCCTATAGCCTTTATCATAATCAGTCACCGAGTTTATTAATGGAACACTTACACCATTTACGGTAAACCCCGGAAAAGTAACACTATGTGAAGCCAAGAACTTCCAGCTGACTATAGTGCCCGTCTCGCCTTCAGATGCAAAAGTGAACGTTGCATCAGCAGAACCCGAATTAGAAAGTTTTAAATTAGTTGATGCAAACGGGGTCTCCGGTGTATTTACCCAATAAGGTTCTATCTTGACATCAGTGCTAGCAACTATTTCATCTCCAAAGCTATAACGAATACCATTAACCAGCAGTCCGGTACATATCTTGACAGGTGAAGAGCTTACTGTTGCCATAAAATAAAGCAAGGAATGTTTCTCTCCCCTCTTGACGAAGTTAGTAGTGCTGGGAAAAGGCCAATAAAAAACAGCTCCGGGATATGGAGGGGTAGCAACATACTCTATTTTACAAAGTTTAGTCCATTCAGGTCTAATCTCCACTTCAGTGTTTCCTATCCCATCAGCACCGATCACATATGAATCACCAAAATCAAAATGCCGTCCATTCACAAGCCACCCCGTATGCGAATACTTTGTTACCACTTTATTCCCTTCACGTACTTCGTAATCATAAAATTTTGTAGACAGTGCCGGCAATGTTATCGTTTCCCCCTCGTTCAACAATGCCGGTGGCGGAACGCTATACAAAATATTTTCTTGATTCAGAGGATCGGTATTCGAATAAACAACACGATAAACTTTTGAATAATTATTCTCAGAATCAACAACGCAACGAATGGCTCCAACCGCCGATGAAGTATTCCAATCTTGCACAAAAGTGCTTAGATATTCAAAGTAAAGTCCCCGGGCTGAAGCACTGATTGCAGCGGAAGCAGACCAATATCTCCCTCTAACCCCATTATCATTAGCTGGAAGATAATAGCGGTTATTTGTACGAATTCCATTGCCAATAACAGTGCTACCCTCACTCGAACTGCCAGAAATATAACCCCAATTCGGAGTAGAAGCAGTAGTTTCCCGAACCCCATCTCCCAAAAGCTTCAGTTCATCTAAAGTAGGCATCCGCCACTTCTTATTTCCGGGTCCCCATTCTCTTTGCGTTATAAAGCGACAGATGTCACCTTTCAGATTTTTAGGATCATGTAATCCCTTCTGAAGAATCAGATTCTCATCATCTCCCCCAACAACAGAAAATGCAGAGATCCAGACCGGAGCAAAAATATAACCCCATTTTCTATCACTCTTACGTGTGCCCAGAAAATCATACCCGTGTTGGGTCCCTTGTAAAGACCCCCAATAAAAAGACGCCCCCTGAAATTTCTCATGTTCCGCTCTGCATCCCGGTGCAGGAGTATCATCAAAGGTAAACTTCTCGAGAATCCTATCAAAATAGATATTAGAACCAGCAAACTCCACTCCTTCCACAGCGATTGTATGTGCAAATCCTCCTGCCATCAATAGCAAAGTGTCCGCAAGAGAAACTTTATTCCGTTTTATGGTAAGAGTTCCCATACCTGTTCCCGTATCCTGGTCATAGTTGTAATTGATCTTAGTCCGTGTCATATCAAATTTAGAACTCACAGGATCACCTGTAGAATTATAAGTATATAGTACAGGAGATAAACTGACAGATACAGGAGGCAAGTTTTTAGTTGTAAACGTAACAATACTCTCAGAAGCATACGAGTAACCAACATTGACCCGCGAGAAAACGATCTTTGCTCCGGGAATCGTATCATAAGCAGCCGTATTCTGCCATGGTTCTACACTTACATTTACATCGACATTCAGCGGATTCACAGTCAGCATATATCGATAGTAAGTGTTACGCCCAAGTGAGTAGTCAGCCGGAATATCCGTACTCTTTCCCAATAATATTTGCCATGTTTCTGACACTCCATTACGTTCAGCCTCTATTTCCATAAAAGAAGCACGTCCCTTCCCTGCTGTATTATTCCAAATGTACTCCGGCAAGATAAAGCTATTCTTTCCCTGTACAACAGACGTATACGAATACCCTGAGGGAACGTCTTTCTCTCCCGCGATAGAAACAGGTGTAGAAAACGAACGCATATCAGTAACCGTAAGCCCACCGGAAAGCGGATAAGCAGAGGGGGAAAGAAAAGAGAACGAAGGTAACTGTTTAACAGTGACCTGCCTGATCTTTATATCTTCATCCGTATTTTTTCGTATCTCCAGACTCGCCTTTGAAGCAATGCGCTCCAACTCAACCGAGAACGCTGAATTCCAGGTTAATCCTTCATCCACACTGACTTCCCCTGTGACCGGAGTTGAAGACGACGAGTTTCTTATCCGGATATCCAGGTGCTTGCATACCACAAACTCTGTCGTATCTGCGGGTAGAGTAACCGGTACACTTTTAATTTCCGATAAAGATGGCTCTCCGGTTAATGCGGAATTCATACCCGTTGTTTCATTACCAATCACAAACAAATCGTAGTCGCCCGGACGAAGATAGAGTTTAAATACTCCTCCTGCATGTTCTAAACCAGATGATGAAGGGGCACTTAAATCAGTACGGCGATTCATTTCGACCTTTCCACTGTTTTTCGCTACAGCAATTACACGCAAACGCTTCAAAGTCACTCCGGACTCACTTCCTCCTAAGGTTACATTACGAGTCACCAGTTCTACTTCTACCGGATTGTCTCCCGAAGTATATCTTCCTATTTTATCTTCCAGTTCACAAGAGACAAATAACAGCAGCAAAGAGAAAATAGATATTCCCTTTACCTGCCTTATATACTTTTTCTTTAATAAACTCATTTTTATGAAACCAATTTAGACTCAATTTATTAATAGTATATTCAGACTCTCTTTTTGAGACTCCACGTACTTTTAAAAGAAGGTGTTTTGTTCCGGCCTACGCCTACCTTGTCCTGACAAAGTACCTTCATCCCGGCGACAAAACAACCTTCCAACACGAGAGAGACACGAATTCACTCTAAAAAACAAATTCTATTTACCTATAAAAAAACATCCGTTGCCACTCCGTTTGAATTCTTACTTTCTTTGTCAGACCTCCGGAGTGGTACTGACAGTCTCCCAGCCATTTACCCGTAAAGAGACAATGACCCCGTCCTTAGAAAGCGTCAATTCGATCAGATAAGTATCCTCTCTGTCCAGATCTTCCTGGGTATTGTATGTGGGAGAGGACATAATAGCACTGATTAAATCTTTTGTGAATCCCGGAATAACATCTGTTCCATCGGGATTCAATAATTTGAGGAACAGATGTCCGTCAGTATACAAGCGCAATACGTCAAACTGGAAGACACGGGTATCATCCGGTTGAGAAGCGCTATAATAAGGAACGTATATAATCGTACCGGCATCGGCCGGCGTAACATTTTCTGAATTAAAGCGTCCGTTATCGGAAGTGATACGGGCTGATGAGCCATCAACGATCCCTTTTACACGGACTTCTATTTTATTCGTATTTTTCATTAAGTCTATTACACCTGTCCCACCGTTATCAGCTGTGATCTCCACGGAGTCCAGGCGGCCAAAAAACAACTCACCAAGTGAGTATCCCAAATTTTCTTTCTGCTCGAAATCAGCTTTAACACGAAAGTCGGAAAGAGTGGTAATTCCCGGAGAAATGCCGGAGCTAAACTGTTGGGGAAGGCCTGTCTTAAAAATACCGACCTCGTAATCATGGACTTTACCTCCCAGGCACAGGAAGGTCCATTTCCCTTCAGGCAGGTCTACGGCCATTCGGTAACCATTCTTCAAATGCGCTCCTTCATCCCGGAACATTTTGCGATAAATGCCGAGGGAGTCGAACGCATACACATCTATATGGTGGACAGCTTCTCCAAAACGATCGCCTTCACCCGTATGCAAAAGATAACGTGGCTGTAACATAAACATCCGTGAACATTTACTCAAGTCCTCGTAAACACAACTGCTAAATAAGGCTGTATAGAGAGCCAGTCCTAAAATGAGTGAAATAAGCAGAAAAAACGAAGTACTGTTTTTCTTCCCGACAAATATCATATATCAACTAATATAAAATAAGAAACATTCAAATTGTATCCGGTGCAGGGTATTTCCTGCACCGGAAAAAGACAGAGTAAAGTTAAACTTCAGGCTTAACCTGAACTACAGTCCACTGACCTATGCTTACAGTAAGATCTACAGAAACAGTTTCCGGATCGGGGGCCGGAGTTACAGGAGGAACCGGAACATCCATAATATCCTTGATATCGGCAAGGTCAATAAAGTATACCTTACCAGCTTCAAAGTCTGTAATATAGTTAGTAGCTGTATTATCCTTTAAAGCAACCACATTAAGCCAGCCGGTTTCCGGACCTGAGCCACCAACTTTCTTATCAAACTCAACTTCCATGATAACATGGATCGATTTCTTCATAACATCTTCCTTTGTGGTAGGAGAAGAAAGATCTTGTTGAGGGAAGAAGTTATATCCATCGGCTTGTCCACCCGCAATCTGAGCCACTCCAATTCCTACACCTGCTCCTAAATCAGTATTAAACATTTTCGCAAACTGACCAGATGGAGCATAACCCGTCCCCCAAGCAGCTGACGCAATTCTGGTCAATGAAGCAGCACCTCTAGTAAGCTTAACATTATTAATGTAAATCCCCTTTATCTTTAAATCATTCAGATGCGTCCAGGGGCCGGCTAGACTACCCTTTACTTCCACACGCGCCATATCAGGGTTTATTGTCGGAGTGCAAGTTGCATTTCCTCCACCTCCAGGATTTATCGCTGCTCCACCAAACAAACGCACTTTGCTTGATGTAGCTGACCCTTGACGAGTATTTACATTATCGGTTTCAGTAACATTATCACCATTCGCCTCTACATCAATCCAAGTTGCCGCACCGGAGACTGTAATGGTTTTCATCACACCATCTGTAATGGTTTCGCTAATTGTATTAGTAATAGCACCATTCTGTCCGACCCGCGCAATAATAGTTACATTACCATTGATAGTCACTTTATTACCTGTAGTAGTCTCGGGATCAATAGCTCTGCTCGAAGCTCCACCAAATTTAGGTAAATTCACGGTCAGAGCCACCGTTTTAGGAGCACTCTCCGTAATTTTCTCATCGTTGCTGCATGCAGCAAACGTCATGGTTGCGGCCATTAAGGCCAGAATCGATTTTGTAATTTTCATTTCTAATAAAAAATTAAATTCAACAATAAATAAAGAATCATTAAACTTCTTATAGTATTAAGGTATAAGTATAGTGTGCTTTACTCTTCTGAGGCAATTCGTTCCAACTCCTCCTTAAGCCCCATGAATCTGGGAAGAAGTGCTACAATATCGGAATCCATCTCTGTCCGGTATACGTATTTGGCATCCTTGCGGCATGCCTCCAACAGCAGCTCCGCTGCCGTCTGATAATCTTCCAGCCGCGCATTTACGATCGCCCGGAGATACTCAACCGCAGCTGTTTGAGGCAATTGCTTTAACAGTTCCTCCGACTTGGCATGATAACCCAAACAGGTCAAAGCGACAGCGGTATTGTAGTCCGGATATTTCTCCAGAATACCCAAGGCCTTCTGATACTCGCGATTGGACAGGGCTTCAAGTCCCTGGGCATACTCCTCACGTTCAGGAGTAATATGGTTTACACTATCACCTGCTATATCAAAGCGACGTGCCAAAGAAACATCCGCCAGATCGGCAACAGACGCAATCACAAATGTCAGTGTATCTGCCGGAGGAAGACTCCATACACTATGATCCGTAGCAAGGACATTACCCCGGAGCGTGATATGCAATTTCTTCATGCCTTCACATACCGGGATACGATACGTATACAGGTAAGAGAAGTCCTCCGAAGGATTGGCTGTTTGATTTACCATCGCACTATCAGCGTAAGGGAAACGGATGATACGATCACGAATCAAATCCTGATGATCCCGATTATATTCATTCTCGGCAATTGCCCTTCTGAAATAGCGATGGGAAGCAATCTCAACAGAATCCTGACGGGTAAAACTGTAGTTGCGAATATCTTCAAGACGTCCTCCGGACAGCCAGAGTTCCTGAAAGCGGGAAGGAACATCCTTGACTGTCATTGCACGAGGTAAACGATAAGCTGGCCAAAAGCCCGTACGACGATCGTATTTCTTCTGATACGAAGCACGTATGCCAACCGTGTCATAACCGGCGATAAACTTTTCCACACTACGTTCCAGCACATCACGTTGCATGTGCTGCTTCAAAGAGTTTCGGTTCCCCTCTACTTTCGTACTGATCCATCCATGACGCTTATCCATAAGCGTTTTCCATTTCAGGTAGGCCAAACGTCTGCGCCGCTCTGCTTCATAGACCTTCCAGAAAAGTCTCTGCCGTGCAAAAATATCCTTGCGAATGCCCTCACGATCCACAAAAGCGCTGTCATATTTGCTCTCCGGAATAATACCTCTCAGAAAATCATCATATGCTTTATATTGATTTTCCTGCATACGAATAAATTCTTTTCCCCGTAGAATGACAGGAGATAGTAAGACAGAAGAGTCTTTTTCTATCAGTTCCGGATACATTGTCAATTTCCAGCAACTATCCAAAAGAGCCTTGGGAGCCTTTACATAAAACATCAGAGTGACTTCACCGTTACGCTCCATGACGCGCTCTATACTTTTACGCTGGGCAACAATATCAATACGGTCGAGATCAATTGACTTCCAGATATCTTCCTCAACAGAATCAACCGCAGAAACGGAATTGTCAACAACCACACTGTCCCGGAAACCGACAGTCTCCGAAACCGTAAAAGCGCCATCCGCAGAAGAAGTGCCAGGCAACTCGACAGTAGCTCCGCTGGCTTGCATAAACAAACGCATAGTCAAGGGAGAATTGGAACTGCATGAATATATCAGCGTACAGAGACAAAGTATCGATACGACCTTAGAAATACGATACCCTCTTGATATAGTGATGAACTTTTTTTGATGTATCATCTTGCAACAGAATAAGAAATGAGATTAATAGATTAGAATAAATAGACTATATTTACTGCCAGCTTAGTCGGAACCAAACGCACCCCCTCAAGAGTAGCAACTTTCTGCCCGCATGTCTTACACACATATTTATCATTATGAGTCCACAACACACCAAGGCCGGCCTCAAACTCTAAATTCCAATGGGGAGAAAGAGGACGGTTATACCCCAAAGAAAGTCCGCCGCCAAAGCCGTAGCCTTCATAACGATATTTACCACCAAAAACACCACCGACATTATACATGGTACCCACTCCTTGGATTCCGAAAAAATAAGAACGCCCATAAGCCTCACGAACCCAATAGCGAATCCCGGGAGAAGCAGACAGGTTACGAAGTCTCGCATCCCCGAAGGAGAAAGGATTATATTGAAGAGGAAAATGGAAAGTCCAGCGATGGGAAAACTTCAGTCCGAACTCAAGATTCATATTGGTAGTACCCCAACCCAAAACATTAGTTTGCAAAGAATAAACCTGTCCACAAGCTATTTCGACTCTTAAAAACATAGAAGAAACAACCAACAGGAAGAGAAACACAAATCGCTTAAACGCCATAACTATTATTCAACTTGTTTTGCTTTTAAAAACCATTAAACCTACCGGATACATAAAATCCGTAATATCTTATACTCTCCCATCGAACCACATCACAATTCGATTGTTACGGGTACCAAAGCAATTGCTTACCATAAAACATGCATCTTTAATCTTTCCACCCCAAAGTGGTTCATCTATCTCAATAGGATAGATTTCAGGAATAGAAGCATCTAATTATCAGAGTTATGTATACAGGATTGTTTCGCCCAAAGAGATTCTGCACAATATCTGTATACTGATTTTAAGCAGAAAGCTGTATAATAATATATTATATCAAAATTTGGCGAAACATATTATGAAACATTTTGCCTAAAAAAAGAGTATATCAAACTATAATTTATTGATAGCAACATGAAACTACATTACAAAAAAGAACATACTTCATGCACTAACTATAAAAGCGAGTCGTATGAAGGGTTTGGAATAGGGAAGTTTACAAAAGGAGACAGCTTCAACAGTCAGACTTTATCTGTCAAAACAAATTTCTTGATCTTCATCTTGGCAGGCGAAGTAGAGATAGTCCCCAAAGGGGCGAAAGCAAGAAGAGCAAAAGCCAAAGAATTCTTTTTCATCTCGGCATTATCAACTTACGAGATACAGGTCCGAGAGTCCGGACGATATATTTATATGAGCTTCCTATACAGTGACATCAAACTCTGCGAAAAGTACATGTTAGAGAGCTATTTGAAAGCCACAAAAAGTATCTGTAAAGACATTGAGATACTACCTGTACGACATCCGCTGAACTTGTTTTTAGAGTTAATGGAAGTCTACCTGAAAGCGGGGGTTAATTGTAAGCACTTGCATGCCATTAAAGAAAAAGAAGTCTTTATTATTTTAAGAACAAGCTATAACAAACAAGAGATCGTAAATCTGTTTCATGAGATCATCGGAATGAACGTAAGTTTTAAAGCGGCTGTCTTACTCCATGCAGATTATGTAAACAGCCGTGAAGAATTAGCGCAAGCAATGGGAATGAGTATTACCGATCTTGCCAGAAAGTTCAAGATGGAGTTTGGTGAATCAGTATATTCATGGTTGATGAAACAAAAAAACAAGAGAATTATCAGCCAGCTGAGCCAGCCTAAAACGACCATTAAGGAAATTGTGTATGAATTTGGATTTTCCTCCGCTGCCAGTTTTAATAAATACTGCAAAAAGAATTTCGGCAATTCACCAAGAGAACTGGTCAAGCAGTTAAAAGACAACCATACTGATAGACAGAAGATTAAAACATAGAACCGGACAAGGTAAAGTAAATGGTCGTTTTGGATAAGTGATTCTTTTCGCAGGTGCATTATCTTTGCACCCGACAAGCAAGAACCACTAAAGTAGCTTTATGGCTAATGAAGCCAAAGATATGTTTAATCCGGATTTTGCTCTTGTCATCTATCCTATTGAGATAGATGGAACTACAACTGTCCCAAACGGAAAAAGCACTTAAAAAAAACTCTGACTACGCACGAGGTACTTTTCCAAGGACCGATCAGATATAGCCTCCTACCGAAGCCGCAACTTTCTCGTTAATCTTATCGATAACTTCATTGTTAAAAGACTGAAGGTAAATTTGAGTTGTGGCTTCGGAAGTATGCCCAAGTCCCTCACTGATAGATGCGACAGAGAATCCCTCTTCTTTAGCGATTGTAGCCCAGCTATGACGCGCCACATAGGTAGTCAGCACAAGCGGAAGATGCAAGCGTTTTCCCAAACGCTTCAGCAAACGGTTGACATTACCCAAGGCATAACGATACTGGATATAAGACGTACGATCCGAAAAAGAGGTAATATACGGTAATACATAAGGATAAGAATCCCGATATTTCTCGATCAAAGCCGCCAGAGGAGGAATCACACGAACTTGCATACGCTGCCCGGTTTTATTACGCTCATAATAAATGATTCCATTGATTATCGAGTCATGTTTAAGAAAAACAATATCTACAAAAGGCATACCACGGGCATAGAAGCTAAACATAAAAAGATCCCGGGCGCAATCCATCAAAGGCTCAGACGACAGATCAGCGGAAGCTATACGGGCAATATCATTTTTGCACAAAGCACGCTTCGCAGTCTCTTGATTCTGAAGCCTGAGTTCTCGGAAAGGAGACTCGGATCCCATATTTATACCTTGTCTTCGAGCTTTGTTATAAACGGCACGAAGATTACGAATATACATACTAACGGTATTTTCAGAAATACCTCGCATACGCAAAAAATGGATATAATCCGTAAGAAAGCAATAGGTCAGCTCACGAAACGTAATCCTCTGCCCACGCAAAAAACGACGTAAAGAGTACAACCCGCTCAAGTACAGCCCTGCCGTACCGGAACGTCCTTCCTGCCGGAGCCTCTCTATCTCACGCACAGTAAATGTATCGACATATCGCAAATTACGTTCCGCACGGTACTTATCCATTAGTTGAGACAGGCTAAAGTCCGGCATATTCTGTTGGAGAAAAGCAAAAACCTTCAGCAATCGTTCACGCTCCTGAGAGATAGCATCATTAATAACGCTTAAGTCCTTGCGTTTAAGATTTCCGGTTGCCGAATAGACAACACGCTCACGCTCTGCAGAGAAATTAGAAGTATGAATCTTCCACCCAAGAGAATATTCACTTTTACGCCTGTGATATACCACACGAATAATAAGAGGATAAATCTCACAATCATTGTTACGATGGGTATTTAACAATACCCTGATACTTAACTTTCCAATTTTCTTCTCCAAAATAAATTATTATTTATAGATTCATTATGTTATATATAAAATACAAAAATAGAAATTCTCAACGTCCCTATAACAAATAAAAAAGAAAATAGATGAATAAGGAATAAGAAACTCTACTAAATTGCTTCCGACTCAACATAAACCTGTTTTATATATAATAAGGTATAAGACAAATCTGATATCACAAAAGAGAAAGTCAGCAAATAAAAAACGCAATTAACCATTATCAGTTAACTGCGTTTTAATATGGTAGCCCCGAGGAGAATCGAACCCCTATCTAAAGTTTAGGAAACTTCTATTCTATCCGTTGAACTACAGGGCCATGATAGATATCGACTGCAAAGATAACGCATTCTCCCGATTTGGCAAACCCCGAAGAATAGATTTATACAAGAAGAATATGCAAATACCTCCTATATCAATAAAGAATAGACGAGCGATCACAAGAATGAACTCAAAACACAAAAAATGAAAGAAAATTCAATTAAAATACAATCATATATCTACCTATCAAGCCGATTGAAGAGCAATTCGTCAGAAGAAGGGTGAAGAAGCAATATCAATCTGCTTGTCAGAATGCCTATATTCGGACAAAATGCAGACATATTGCTTACTCCGGAGAACAAAATAGCAGCAAAACGGGTATCTTTTAATAAAGCCCTACAGATAAATCAGAAAAGATTTTGTTAAGTCACTTAACTTTGCGAACTTTGCCTGCCACATATACAAGGAAGTGACAAACAAAAAAGACACGCTGGTGGTTAATATTCTAAGAACACACTAACACCGGTTAATGTTAATCCTAAATTTAAATATATAAATAGAATTATGGCAGACGAAATGATGGTTAAAGAATTGGAGGAAGTGGTTGTTCGCTTCTCCGGCGATTCCGGCGACGGTATGCAGTTGGCCGGCAACATCTTCTCGAACGTGTCGGCTACGGTTGGAAATGACATCTGTACATTTCCCGATTATCCGGCAGATATCCGTGCTCCGCAAGGGTCGCTGACAGGTGTGTCAGGTTTTCAGGTACACGTTGGCGCAAGTAAAATATTCACCCCCGGTGATCATTGCCACGTATTGGTAGCCATGAATCCCGCCGCACTGAAAACTCAAATTAAATTCTGTAAACCGCAGGGACTGGTCCTCACTGACTCCGACTCCTTCGGAGAAAAAGATCTGGAAAAAGCACAGTTTAAAACAGGCAACCCTTTTGAAGAGCTGGGAATCAAACAACAAGTGCTCGAAGTGCCCATCTCATCGATGTGCAAGGAGAGCCTCAAAGACTCCGGACTGGACAACAAAGCCATGCTGCGTTGCAAAAATATGTTCGCCCTCGGATTAGTATGCTGGTTGTTCAACCGTAACCTGTCCGCCGCAGAGAAAATGCTGAACGAGAAGTTCGCCAAGAAACCGGAAATTGCCGCTGCCAACATCAAAGTGCTGAACGACGGTTACAATTATGGAGCCAATACGCACGCTTCTACTTCCACTTACAAAATTGAAAGTAAAACTCCGAAAGCCGCAGGACTCTATACCGATATCAATGGTAACAAAGCTACATCGTACGGCCTGATCGCCGCTGCGGAAAAAGCCGGGTTGGAACTCTATTTAGGATCATATCCTATTACTCCCGCTACCGACATCCTGCACGAGCTTGCAAAACATAAATCAATGGGGGTGAAAACCGTTCAGTGTGAAGACGAAATTGCCGGATGTGCTTCGGCCGTTGGTGCGGCTTTTGCAGGCGATCTGGCTGTAACAACGACTTCGGGACCGGGTGTCTGCCTGAAAAGCGAAGCCATGAACCTGGCTGTTATTGCCGAACTGCCATTGGTCGTAATTAATGTACAGCGCGGGGGACCTTCTACCGGTATGCCAACCAAATCGGAACAAACCGACCTGTTGCAAGCCCTTTACGGACGCAATGGCGAAAGCCCGATGCCCGTCATTGCAGCCACTTCGCCCACTAACTGCTTTGATGCCGCCTATATGGCTGCCAAAATAGCTCTTGAGCACATGACTCCGGTAGTACTGCTGACCGATGCCTTCATCGCCAACGGTTCTGCGGCCTGGAAACTTCCTGACCTGGACGAATATCCGGCTATCAAACCGCCGTATGTGACACCGGAGATGGCCGAAACATGGACTCCGTTCCAACGTAACGAAAAGAGCGGCGCGCGCTATTGGGCCGTTCCCGGAACAGAAGGATTCATGCACCGCATCGGCGGACTTGAAAAGAGTAATGAAACAGGTGTGATCTCTACAGAACCTGAGAACCACCAGAAAATGACGCTTCTACGCCAGGCTAAAATAGAAAAGATAGCCGACAGCATCCCCGAACTTGAAGTACAGGGCGATACTGATGCCGACCTGTTGGTAGTTGGCTGGGGCGGTACTTATGGACATCTCTATTCAGCTGTGGAACATATGCGCAAAAACGGAAAGAAAGTGGGACTTGCCCATTTCCAATATATCAATCCGCTGCCTAAGAACACTGCTGAAGTACTGAAGAAATACAAAAAGATCGTGGTGGCCGAACAGAACCTGGGACAATTTGCAGGATATCTGCGCATGAAAGTGCCCGGATTGAATATCAGCCAGTTCAACCAAGTAAAGGGCCAGCCGTTCGTAACGAGAGAACTTGTAGAAGCATTTACTAAATTATTGGAGGAATAAGAGATGAGCGAAACAGTATATACAGCAAAAGATTATAAATCAGGCCAGCCTCGTTGGTGCCCGGGATGTGGTGACCACGCTTTCCTGAACTCTCTGCACAAGGCCATGGCCGAACTGGGAGTAGCTCCACACAACATTGCCGTAATCTCCGGTATCGGTTGTTCTTCCCGTTTGCCTTATTACGTCAACACTTACGGTTTCCATACCATTCATGGACGTGCAGCTGCTGTCGCAACAGGCGCCAAAGTAGCTAATCCGAATTTAACCATCTGGCAGATTTCCGGTGACGGTGACGGGCTGGCCATTGGCGGCAATCACTTCATCCATGCGGTACGTCGCAATATCGACCTGAATATGATTTTGTTGAACAACCGTATCTACGGTCTGACTAAAGGTCAATATTCTCCGACTTCCGACCGTGGTTTCGTCAGCAAATCGTCTCCTTACGGAACCGTAGAAGACCCGTTCCATCCGGCAGAGCTCTGCTTCGGAGCGCGCGGACGTTTCTTTGCGCGTTGTGTAGCAGTAGACGGACCGGCATCTGTCGAAGTCCTGAAAGCTGCCGCCAACCATAAAGGGGCATCAGTCGTAGAAGTTTTGCAAAACTGTGTCATCTTCAACGACGGCACACACGAATCGGTAGCAACCAAAGAGGGACGTTCTAAGAATGCAATCTATCTGGAGCATGGCAAACCGATGCTCTTCGGTGAGAACAAAGAATTCGGACTGATGCAGGAAGGTTTCGGACTGAAAGTGGTGAAAGTAGGCGAAAACGGCATTACGGAAAAAGACATCCTGGTTCACGATGCCCACAGCCAAGACAACACTTTGCAACTGAAGTTAGCACTGATGGAAGGACCGGATTTCCCGATTGCACTCGGTGTGATTCGTGACGTGGAAGCTCCAACCTATAACGATGCAATCGTTGAACAGATCGACGAAGTGAAAGGCAAAAAGAAGTATCACAACTTCAAGGAGTTACTGATGACTAATGAAACATGGGAAGTAAAATAAAACGCCCTTCCCGTTAATTTATATGATCTGAAAATAAGGGGTATCGTTGAACGATCCCCCTTATTTTCAGATCATATCTGTCCCGGCATCGTTTCATTCCTTCCATGTATGCTCTGGTCTGTATTTCTTCACAAACAATTCCGGTCTGTCCGTAGCCAACACATCCACCCCAAGTTCAATAGCTTTCCGGTCGGACTCTTCCACATTGTCTGTGCCCAATGCCAACGCAAGCACTCTCAACCCTTTTTTATGGCAACGCTCCACCAAATGCTTATCCAATGAATCGATCCGGATAACTGCAATATCAGGATTTATTTCCGCTATAACCTTATCAAGTTCGGCACCACCTCCCACATACGCTTGCAAAGTCCGTACTTCAGGAGCCGCCTCACGAAATGCTTTTGCTTGTTTGTCCGACCAAAAAGTGAATGTACAATTTTCCAGCATTCCTTCTCTGCGCACCAGGCCGAGCAATTGTCCGAAGTCCCCCGAACGATAATCGAGGGTCAGTTTTAATCCGTTCTGTTTAGCCTTGCGCAATAAAACCTCCAACCGGGGTACACGCTGCCCCCTGAACTCTTCTCCGAACCACGAACCTGCGTCCAGCGTATCAATATCCGCCGAAAGCCATCCGGAAATCGGTCCTGTTCCATTCGTCGTACGGTCTAAAGTAGAGTCGTGTAACAAATAAAATACACTGTCCTTGCTGATACAGACATCACACTCCATAAAGTCAATCTTATACTTTATACAAGAATCCGCTGAAGCCAACGTATTTTCCGGCGCGATGCAATCGGCTCCCCGGTGCCCGCTCAGTTCCGGCAGCCGGACGGGATCACTCTTACAAGCCCCGACCGATAAAGCAAAAGACGTGTAAACAGCTATTGAGAATATTTTAGAAAATTTATTTTTCACTTTAATTATATCTTTCCACGTTTCATTATAGTGGTGACAAAGATACATAAATCTCTTCTTTCTTGCTTGCCATCAGAAACCATTTTATAAAAAAACAGCCTGCCTTCTTCTCCCCGATCCATAATCAGAGAGCAAGAAGGCAGGCTGTCCGGTCATCACCTTTTCTATCTTTTTTACTCTTTCTCACCGAAAGCAAGATCGCCCGCATCGCCCAAACCGGGAACAATATACGAATGCTCATTAATCTCAGGATCGATAGCGGCACACCAGATCGTAGTTTTATCTTCTGGCAGAATAGAGGCTATATGGTCTACAGCCCTCTGGCTGGCAATAATCGAAGCGACATGAATCTCAGAAGGATGCCCCTTGGTCAGCATAGCCTGATAACTCAGCTCCATACTGCCACCTGTGGCAAGCATCGGGTCTGTAATGATAAGAGTTTTTCCGTCAATACGCGGTGAAGCGATATATTCAATATGTATGTCAAATTTCAGCGTATCTTTGTACTTGCGATAAGCTGAAACGAACGCATTCTCAGCATAATCGAAGTAACTCAGGAAACCCTGGTGGAAAGGCAGGCCGGCACGAAGTATCGTACTGATAACTAACTGATTGTCCGGTGTACTAACAGGTGCTATTCCCAACGGGGTCTGTATCTCCTTTACCGAATAAGCGAACGTCTTGCTCATTTCATAAGCCATTACCTCGCCGATACGTTCAATATTACGGCGAAAACGCAAGCGGTCGTTTTGAACCTCAACGTTCCTTATCTCTGATACATACTGATTCAATATTGAGTTTGTCTCACTTAAATTAATAATCTTCATCTTTTCAACTGCGTTTTAATATTCAGGTTTTATACGGTGCAAAGTAAGTGATAATCTTTCAATTTGCAACGTTCAGTTTGCAGATATTGTTACGTAAATATAAAACGGTTTCTATTAAAGAAAAATTTCTCTAATATATTCTTTGTTTCCAAAGAAAGCATTACTTTTGTAGTCGATTTACAAGGGTATGTTTAAAAACATTCCTCTCCAAATGCCAGAAAGAGATAATAAACAATATACCAATTTTAATTAATTCAAAAGAAAATGGCAAATTTAGATTTAAGCAAGTACGGTATTACAGGTGTTACTGAAATTGTGCACAACCCGTCTTACGATGTATTGTTCGCTGAAGAAACCAAACCGGGTTTGGAAGGTTTTGAAAAAGGTCAAGTAACAAACATGGGCGCTGTAAACGTTATGACTGGCGTTTATACAGGACGTTCTCCTAAAGATAAATTCTTCGTTAAAGATGCTACCAGCGAAAACACAGTATGGTGGACTTCTGAAGAATACAAAAACGACAACAAACCGGTAGACCAGAAATGCTGGAACGCCGTTAAAGATTTGGCAACTAAAGAACTTTCTAACAAAAGACTGTACGTTGTTGACGCATTCTGTGGTGCTAACGAAAATACTCGCCTGAAACTGCGCTTCATCATGGAAGTAGCTTGGCAGGCTCACTTCGTAACAAACATGTTCATCCGTCCGACAGCTGAAGAACTGGCTAACTTCGGTGAACCTGATTTCGTTATCATGAACGCTTCTAAAGCTAAAGTTGAAAACTACAAAGAACTGGGTCTGAACTCAGAAACTGCTGTTGTATTCAACTTGACTGAGAAGATCCAGGTTATCCTGAACACTTGGTATGGTGGTGAAATGAAGAAAGGTATGTTCTCTTACATGAACTACTTGCTGCCATTGAAAGGCATGGCTTCTATGCACTGCTCTGCTAACACAGATAAAGAAGGTAAGAGCTCAGCTATTTTCTTCGGTCTGTCCGGTACAGGTAAAACAACTTTGTCTACTGACCCGAAACGTCTGTTGATTGGTGACGACGAACACGGATGGGACGATGAAGGTGTATTCAACTTCGAAGGTGGTTGCTATGCTAAGGTTATCAACCTTGACAAAGAAAGCGAACCGGACATCTGGAACGCTATCAAACGCGACGCTCTGTTGGAAAACTGTACTGTAAACGCTGAAGGTGAAATCAACTTCGCTGACAAATCAGTAACAGAAAACACTCGTGTTTCTTATCCTATCTACCACATCGAAAACATCGTTAAACCGGTGTCTAAAGGTCCTCACGCAAAACAAGTTATCTTCTTGTCAGCTGACGCATTCGGTGTATTGCCTCCGGTATCTATCCTGAACCCGGAACAGACTCAGTACTACTTCCTGTCTGGATTTACAGCTAAATTGGCTGGTACAGAACGTGGTATCACTGAACCGACTCCGACATTCTCTGCTTGCTTCGGTGCTGCTTTCTTGTCACTGCACCCGACTAAATACGGAGAAGAACTGGTTAAGAAGATGCAGAAGACCGGTGCAAAAGCATATTTGGTTAACACAGGCTGGAACGGTACCGGCAAACGTATCTCTATCAAAGATACTCGTGGTATCATTGACGCTATCCTTGACGGTTCTATCGACAAAGCTCCTACTAAGGTTATCCCTTACTTCGACTTTGTTGTTCCGACAGAACTTCCGGGTGTTGATCCGAAGATCCTTGATCCTCGCGATACTTATGCTGATCCTGCACAGTGGGACGAAAAAGCAAAAGATCTTGCAGGTCGTTTCATCAAGAACTTCTCTAAGTTCACTGGAAACGAAGCTGGTAAGAAGTTGGTTGCTGCTGGTCCGAAACTTTAATCAGACAAAGTTAACAACTTTAAATAACCGAAAGGCGACTCCGCAAGGAGCCGCCTTTCTTTTTATCTTGTACTACAAAATCCACCGATTAGCATCTTTTCTCAATTAACATTGTTAATACCGTTTTCATATTACTTTTTTCCTATATGCAAACAACAAGTCTTCTGCTTGTAAAAGACTTGTTATTTGTTAGCAGAACGCTTGTTTTAACAAGGTGTTAAAACAAGCGTTTCAATATCAAAAATCTCACACTCCATTTTGCTGATTTTCAAGATATCAGATAAAAACAAGCCCTATTCTTTAAATATATCACCATTCTTTTCTCAAAGACATAATTGTCGTTCTGATAAGTAGGCCCCCGCTTGGAGATAGAAAAAAACGTTAGCTGACCGATACAAGCCTCCGATATGGATACGGAATAAATCTTGCAAAAATGATATTTGCGGAAAGAACGGAATTATCTAATTTCTCAGAATACGATAAACCACATTGAAAAAATCGACAACCCTTATAAATGATATAATAAAAACAATGATAAAAATTTCAGCAGAAAAATAGCATAAGTTCTTTCAGTACTTAGGAATTATACGGAAAGACAACAGATAGCTCTTAGAACCAGTTAACCATTGCATTTGCAATTATTAGTATTTATTATGGGGTCAAAGATAACAATAAGTTAATATCCCTACAACTTTTTACTATATTTTTTTTATACCAACGTAATTTACATAATAAACATTTAATATTATTAAGATTTTCATTTATTCGGTTAGCACTGAAATGGCAGAAGAAACATGCGGATAGCGTTCACAACTCTTCCCATAAACAATAATCAACTATATTCCAGATACATATATAAGTAAAAGGTAGAAAATAGGTATTATACCTCCCACTCAAAAGCATTAAAATATTCGGCCAAGCATCTTCACCGTTTTACACTCCACTTAGTACACCATTAATAATCAATCTAATACAGATGGTAAAAGTACTGAAAGAACCTATCTCATTTAGCTCTATTTTTTCCAGATAACAATCAGCATAGTTCAGCAAGGTTATTGAACAGACTTAATATTATAAACCAAAAGCTAATGCCTATGAGAACCTGAAAGAATCCTCCCAAATCGATGTAGATTAGACAGTCTGATCTATATCCTCCAAATCACATTTTTATGTTTAACCGAATAATTTAATGTATGACAAAAAGAACTAACCTGTTTCCGAAGCTCACATGCCCTCGAGAAATGCACTTTTTGAAAATAGCAGGCATCAGTCTCCTGTTATTCTGCACGACATCACAAGTTGCCGTAGCAGACACTTATGAAACATATGCTGTCACAGCCACACAGCAGAGTAAAACGGAGAAACTCACAGGTAAAATAGTCGATGAAAACGGAGAAGCCATTATCGGTGCCTCTGTAAAAGTACAAGGAAGCACTATCGGCACCATTACCAACCTGGAAGGAGAATTCACTCTGTCCAATGCTCCCCGCAAGGCCGTACTTGAAATCAGCTACATCGGATACAAACCGTTGGAAATCGCTATTGGAAAGTCCAGAGATTTGCGTATCACCATGGAAGAAGACACCAAGACATTAGATGAAGTCATCGTGGTAGGTTATGGCACGACTTCCAAACGTAAAACCACTGCTGCCATTGCCAGTGTCAACACCGAAGACATCATCAAAGCACCAACGGCAAACATCACCCAAAGCCTGGCGGGACGTGCGCCGGGTCTATTGGTTACAACCAGCGGTGGAGGTCTGAACAATTTCTCCAGTATCTCTATCCGCGGTGGAGGTACTCCTCTATATGTAATCGACGATGTTATCTCGGAAGAACGCGATTTCCGCAACCTGAATGCTGAGGATATCGAACAGATCACGATTTTGAAAGACGCCGCTTCTACTGCCGTTTACGGAGCACGTGCCGCCAATGGTATTGTAATGATAGTCACCAAGCAAGGTAAAGCAGGAAAAATGAGCGTCAACTATAACTTTAACTATAACTGGAGCCAGCCTGCCAATATGCCCAATAAACTGGATGCTCACGATGCAGCCTTCTACAAGAACATGAGTATGACCAATGACGGATTGGCACCGGCTTATACGGATGCCGAGCTGGAATTGTTCCGTAACGGGTCAGATCCACGTAAGTACCCCAATACAGACTGGCAAAAACTCTGTTTGAAGAACTTCGCACCGGAAATGCAGCATACCCTGACCGTTACCGGTGGTAGTGAAAAGATAAAAGCATACACTTCACTGGGATTCTACGATCAGAAGTCACTCTATAAGTTCGACGTAAACAGCTTCAAACGCTATAACTTCCGTACAAACATTGTAGCGGACTTCAAAGAAATAGGTTTGAAAGTTACTTCCAGCATCGAAGCTTATAAGACGGACTTAAGATCGCCCAATGCCAAATCAGGAGACAGCTATTATCACACCTGGGGACATATCCAGAATAAAGCTCCCTGGGAAATAGCTTATAATCCGAACGGACAGATATTCAACACGCCGGACAACCCATTGATGGAAATCTCCCCCGAAGCCGGATACACTAAGAACGAAAACCTCAGTGCCATAGCTAACCTCGCACTGGAATGGAGTGTACCTTATGTACCGGGCCTGCGATTAAAAGCACTGGGTAACTACCGCATCAACAACGACAAGTCAAAGAGCTGGAAAAAATCACCTTTAGCATATGACTGGGACGGCAATCCCAACGATCCGGGCAAACCTTCACTGAGTAAGTCTTACTCAAACTGGTCATCGTACACCGTGCAAGGTTTTGCCAATTACGACCGCACTTTCAATCAGGTACACACGATCAGCGCCACAGCCGGTATCGAAGCTTACAAACTCTTCACTGACGACTCATCATTATCCCGCGAAGAGTATTTGCTGGATGTAGACCAAATTAACGCAGGCCCTGTATCCACCGCTAAAAACAGTTCATCGGAAAGTGAACAAGCACGTGCCGGTGTAGTAGCCCGACTGAAATACGACTATGCCAGCAAATATGTGGCCGAAGTTAGCCTCCGTTACGACGGTAGCGACAACTTCCCCCGAGGCAAACGCTGGGGAACATTCTATGCCGGATCTCTTGCATGGGTCATCTCGGAAGAAAGTTTCTGGAAGACATTAAAGGACCGTCATATCTTCGACCAGTTCAAGGTGAGAGCTTCTTATGGAGAGATCGGTTCAGACGCCATCGGACGCTATGCCTACCTGCAATCATATACTCCGAACGATCGTGGTTATCTGCTGAACGGAAGCTGGTATCCGGGATTTTCCGAAGGCGCTCTGGTCAGCAAAGATATTACGTGGTACACCACCCGTGACTTCAATATCGGTTTCGACTTCGGATCGCTCAACAACCGTCTTTCTGGTTCTGTAGACTATTTCCGCAAAAGTACCAAAGGTTATCTGACCTCTCCGTCAGCAGTAGCTTATACTGACCCGTTGGGTATCGCATTACCCAAAGTAAAGTCAAACGGTGAATTCATCCGCCAGGGTGCTGAGTTTATTCTGCAATGGAAAGAGAAGAGAGGTGATTTCGAATATACACTTTCGGGCAATTTTACTTACTTTGACCAATACTGGAATATCAACCCGAATGAAGCGGAGACAGATACCAAGAACCCATACAAACGCACGACTCAAGCCAAAGGATATTGGGGTATCGGATACGACTGTCTGGGTTATTACCAGAATCAGGAAGATATAATGAACTCACCTAAAAGGCAGAGTTCCACCAACCTGGGTGCAGGAGACCTGAAATACAATGACTTCAACGGTGACGGTATCATTGATGGCTCCGACCAACACCGTATCGGTAAAAACAGTATGCCTCGCGGTCAATATGGTTTCAGTGCCGACTTAAACTATAAGGGTTGGTTCATGAACATGCTGTGGCAGGGAGCCACTCCCGCCGATCTCTACATGGGTGGTATGATCCAGGGAAGCCAAAGCGGTAGCGGCTATCCCCCTGTTATCTATGACTTCCAGACCGATGTATGGACTCCGAATAATACGGGAGCCCGCTATCCACGTTTGAGAAGTACGGCAAGCTACAACGGCAGTAACAACTACGGCAGTTCGGACTTCTGGCTGATCAACACAGGGTATCTTCGTCTGAAGACACTATCCATCGGTTACGATTTCAAACATAAATTACTGAAAAGAGTAGCATGGATGAATAAATGCAACGTTTCTCTGAATGGTTATAACTTATTGACTTTCAGTAAAGCGAATAAGTTCGATATCGACCCGGAAATCGGTGACGGAAACCTTTATACCTATCCGGTTTCAAGAGTATACTCCATCAGTGTCAATGTAGGATTCTAATAATATGAACTTAAAAAGAAGACAATATATGAAATTCATAAAATACATCACTCCCGCGCTCTTTTGCGCAGCACTGACACTCCAGAGCTGTGAACACTTCCTGGATACGAAGCCTATGGAATCTTATTCGGAAGACCTTGTCTGGAGTCTGAAATCAACAGCGGACGCTTTTGTATTGCAAACTTACAACAACGTCCTGCCATTCTACCACGATATCCGTACCGAAGAGCAATGGACTCTAAACTCGGTCATGCGGCAAAATTGCCCGAATGAAGCCAGAGACCTTATGAACCGCGACTGGGGATGGGGATTCAACCAGTTCGGTACCATCCGCCGATGTAATCTGATCATCGAAAAATCGCAAGCGTCTACAGGCCTGTCCGATGCTGATAAAAAAGCACTGGTAGCCGAAGGAAAAATGCTGCGTGCCATGACCTATTATTACATTGCCAAACATTGCGGACGCGTAATCTGGGTTGACCATGTATTGGCAGAAACCGATGAATTCAACCTGCCTCTCACAGAATCTATCGACAAAACATACGATTTGATTCTGAAAGATATAGACGATGCCATCGCAGGATTGCCCGAATCATCCTTGCAGGGACGTATCAATGCCAATGCCGCGCGTGCGTTGAAATCAGAAGTCTGTTTAACGGCAGCTGCCTACAGCACAGACGACACACGTAAAAAATCACTCTTTGAGCAAACTGTAGCTGCTGTAGACGGTATACAAGGATACACACTGGACAGCAATTATGGCAGCATGTTCAATCAGGATGGCGCCAAAACTTCTCCCGAAATCATCCTGGCACGATATTATAGCAAAGATAACACAAATGGTGCAGGAACACTTATGCAGGAGATGCTGCCTAACCAAAGCAACAAGCGCTTGGAGGACTACGGAGGACGTCCGTTCTTTAATCAGGATCTGGTGTTTGAATGCTGGCTGGAACACTCGCCTTCTCAAAACCTGGTAGACGATTATTTAGTGATTGACCAGACCACCAACCAAGGTGTGAAATGGAACAAGTCGACACAGTTTCTAAACAATACAACCGCGTTATCCAATGCCGATGTAGCCGACATGGCCGTAGATTCCAAAGAACTGGACGCCAGCAGTCTGGCATACAGGACAAACAGCAGTGATCCCAATGTACAGATCAACGATTTTATCTATAAAAACCGCGACCAGCGCTTCTACCACTCCATCCAGTATGATTCATGTATGTTCTACAATGAACTGATCACCCTCCACAAGGGAGGAAACCTACACAGAACAGCTGTAGACGGTAAAACACCGGGCAACGGATATATCCCTATAACAAACTACATCTGGCGCAAATATATCTATATCAATGCCGAGCGCATTTTTTGGAACAATCCGACGGATTACCATTATGTCATCTTCCGCTATGGCCGCGCGTTGCTGAATAAAGCCGAAGCGTTGCTCGGACTGGCCAAATACGATGCATCGAAAGTGAGCAGTGCGGTAGCCACATTCAACCAGACACGCACCACCCATGGCAACCTTCCTCCTTCTATTGCCACTTCACTGGCTGACGCATGGAACGATTATAAGGTTGAACGTCATGTAGACTTAGCTTTGGAGGGTGATTATTACTGGAGCTTGTTGCGTTGGGGCATGTACGGAGGAGAAGCCAACCACGGAAAGCCTGCGGGAGACATCATTCCGGAACTGAGTTCACCGGCAACGTTTATTGAAATCAGCCAGGACAGACACCGCATGTTTGTAGGTACCGTAGGTTACACCAACGCCGACCGTACATTCTCTAAGAAGCGTTACCTGTTCCCGATTACACAAAGCATTATCAATGCCAACTCTGCCATCAATGACAGTGACCAGAACCCGGGATGGTAAACGTAGTATTTCATTAATAAACTAAAGAAAAGTAATATGAAGAGAATCAAATTATCAGATACGAAATGGCTCATGTTGCTGTTGATGTGTATGCCACTCATCGCTTCATGCAGTAAAGAAGACCTGCCCGCCTACGAAGAGGCGGAAATAACCAAAGTAGGCGCTTACCACCGCTTCTACTCCGGTGACAAGGATGCCCTCACCGGAGAAAACATTGTGGCTGAAAAGGAATTGGACCGTACAAACGACATTGACTCCGACAACGGAATTGCTACAGCCGTATTTACAATTCCTGCCGCAGGAGGCAAATTTACAGAGGCTGAACGCGCCAAGGTATCATTGAATAACCTCGTGGTTTACGTCAATATATCTACTGCTGCACGTGTCACCCCATTGGACGGTTCACCTAAGTTCGGTGTACCTGCCGATTGGACCCAAGAGCATAAATATAGCGTAATGGCTGCTGACGGTACAAAGAAAATCTGGACCATAAAAGTTAGTCTTAATAAATAGCCCGCATGATTATGGCTTATAAAAATCACAGATTTCAATAGGTAAGTATAGCTTAATTATTAGATGTTTTTTAAAGCCGTTGGTGAACGCATTTATGAGAATAAATCGTGATCCAACGGCTTTTTCAATAAGAAAAACATAATTTACATATGAAAATAGGAATCATCTACATTGTCACAGGCCCCTACATTAAATTCTGGAATGAATTTTATTCATCCAGCCAACTTTATTTTTGTGTAGAGGCAGAAAAAAACTATGAGGTATTTACCGATTCTTCGGAATTAGCCTCACAACGACTTCCTAATGTCCATATGCACCTAATTGAAGACAAAGGCTGGATTGTCAACGTATCTTCTAAATCAAAATTCATCTGCGAGATACGAAATCAATTGACTTCTTATGACTACATATTCTATCTAAATGGCAATTTCAAATTCATATCTCCCATTTATTGTGATGAAATACTACCACAAGCTGAACACAACTATCTGACAGCACTCTCATTCAGCCATTATTTAACTATCCATCCCGATCATTATCCCTATGACCGAAATAAAAACTGTAATGCATTCATACCTTACGGGCAAGGAAAATATTACTTTCAGGGAGGTTTCTACGGTGGACGTACTCAAGAAGTACTGTCCTTATCAGAATGGTGTCGTGATGCCATAGAAGCAGATTTTAACAAGAAAGTCATCGCCCGCTTCCATGACGAGTCATATATCAATCGCTATCTACTAACCCAGCATCCCAAAGTCCTAAATGACAAATATGCTTTTCAAGACATATGGCCATATGAAGGTGAATATAAAGCTATTGTGTTAAATAAAGAAGAAGTACCGGAAGACAATAACCTACAGGAAATGAAACAGAACTATATAGATCCGTCTCTTTCATTTTTATTGAATGACGAATTAAAGTTCATCCCCATCAGTATTGTACAACTCTACGGTGGATTAGGAAATCAAATGTTCGGATATGCCTTTTATCTTTATATCCGCCATATATCAACACAAGAACGAAAGCTGTTGATAGATCCTGCCCCATGCAAACGTTACGGAAATCACAATGGATATGAACTGCCTTCCATTTTCAGCAAGATATGCCAAGACATACACATCTCGGACGAGACGAAGAATAACATCCGAAAACTACGTAAAGGAACAAGTCTTTCCATAGAGGAGGTACGTGCCTCAATGCCCCAATCTTTCAAAGAAAAGAAACAGCCAATCATCTTTTATTCAGGTTGCTGGCAATGTGTAACCTATGTAGAGACCGTTAAAGACGAAATTAAAAAGGATTTCATTTTTGATGAATCAAAACTTAATGAGCCTTCTGCCCAAATGCTCCGTATCATACGTCGCAGTAATTCAGTCAGTGTCCACATTCGTCGCAATGATTACCTTATTGGGAATAATGAATTCCTGTATGGAGGTATCTGTACAAAATCTTATTACGAGAAAGCCATCAGCCAGATGTATACATTACTTAAAGATGAGCCTATCTTTATTTATTTCACGGACGATCCTGAATGGGTAAGGAGTAATTTTGCTTTGGACAAAAGCTATTTAGTGGATTGGAATAAAAACAAAGATAATTGGCAGGATATGTATCTGATGTCAGCCTGTCGTCATCACATCATAGCTAACAGCAGTTTCAGTTGGTGGGCCGCCTGGTTGGGAGGCTTTCCTGAGAAGAAAGTAATAGCTCCCTCCACTTGGCTAAACGGTATGCAAACTCCGGATATCCTCCCGACAGAATGGATAAAAATACCCATAACTCCGGATAAGAAGATATTGGACCGAATTTGTAATCATTTGATACTACATAGCAGTTATATGAAACAGCTGGGACTGAATTCCGGCAAAATGGGCGTCGTAATATTCTTCTTTCATTATGCACGATATACCCAGAACCCTCTTTACGAAAATTATGCGGGAGACCTGTTTGATGAACTGTATGAAGAAATTCACAAAGGAATATCTTTCAGCTTTTTGGACGGCCTTTGCGGTATTGCCTGGGCAGTGGAATATTTGGTACACGAACAATTTATTGAAGGTAACACAGACGATTCATTAGCAGAAATAGACTTTAAGGTTATGCAAATTGACCCCCGACGGTTTACTGATTATAGCTTTGAAACCGGACTGGAAGGAATCGCATGCTATGTACTGAGTCGCTTGCTCTCTCCCCGAGTTTGCAGTTCATCACTTACTTTAGACTCCGTCTATCTGAAGGACTTAACAGAGGCATGCCGGAAAGTTCCGGTTGATAAGGCAAACTATACACGTCTATTTTTGAACTATATAGAGTCGAAAGAAGTGGGTTATTCCTTCAAGGATGTGCTAATGCAAGTTCTAAACCATTCGGAGAAAGCATTCGGATCAGATGGTCTGACGTGGCAAACCGGACTAACAATGATTATGCGATGAGACATATTTATATTTTCAACAATGCAACACGTGCTGCCGAATATGGTATAGGTACGTACATTAATCAAATGCTTTGTGCCCTCAGAGAAGTGCCCCAGCTGTATATCACCTTGATTAACCTGAATACTGAGAAAACAGAATTAACAGTAGAACAAGAAAGCATAAGAATCATCCAAATCCCAGTCATAAAATACCCAAGTACAGATGCCAACTACTACAGATATTACAGAAATCTGCTATATGCATTAATTCCTCATATACGTATCGAAGATGAAAACATATTCCATCTGAACTATTTACATAATCGTCCTATCGCATCATTGCTGAAACAACAATACCCCGATTGCCGGATATTACTCACTATACACTATATGGACTGGTGTTTTACCCTGAAAGGTAATACTTCGCTCTTCAAACGGATACTGGCTAAAACAGAAGGTACCAAGAATAATCAAGAGGAAGAGATATATCAAGACTTCCAGAATGACAGCAGGCTTTTTAAAGAAGTCGACCGGATTATATGCCTATCGAAGTACACCAGCCAATTGCTCTACACTACATATAATATTCCGATAGAGAAAATAACATTGATTTATAATGGTTTGGAAGACAAAGCTATTTTCTTGACCAAGGCCGAGAAAAAGCAGAAGAAACAATCGCTACTGTTCGATAAAGAAGATAAAATAATACTTTTTGTAGGACGACTGGATGAAATCAAAGGGCTGGACGTTTTGATAAAAGCCTTTCGAGAGGTGTTGCACAAAGAACCGAAAGCCCGACTATTAATAGTAGGTGATGGAAATTTCAAAACTTATATGGAAGAAGCCACTGATTTAGCTGGCAGGATAACATATACGGGAAAAGTAAACAAAGAACAACTATATGAATATTATCAAATAGCAACAGTAGGCGTAATGCCTTCTTTTCACGAGCAATGTAGCTATGTTGGAATAGAGATGATGATGCACGGCATCCCACTTATAGGAACCGACTCTACCGGATTAAGTGAAATGGTCGAAGAAGAATGCCGGCTACACATTGATGAAAACAATAAATCATTGATTGTCCTGGAAGAGCTAAGCGGTTTATTGTCAACCATATTAAGTAACTCCCCCAATAACGACCTGAGAACAAAATATCGAAAACGATACGAAAATAATTATTCATTATCCGCCATGAAAACAAAGTTCCTGCATCTGCTGAATACTTGAGATAATCACAAATTATTAATCACTTAAAAAAACAAAACGATGAAAACATTGAAAAAAGTAACACTAAAAGATTGTCCGGATCATTCATTATTAAGCGATGAAGAACAAAAATTTGTTCTCGGAGGAATGACTACTGCAAGGAAATGTAATGTCAGCACTACTTGTGACGACGGTACTGAACTTGAAATAACAGACTGCATAGGCAACTGCTATTCAGAGTCGGGGATATCCGTATCATGTGTCGGCGCAACACAGACCTTAACAAAGTCTTGTACCATTGAGTAAATACACCTCTAAAAACTATAATATGAATACATCTCTCCCATTTCTAACAGCTATATGCTGTACACTCTTCTCCTGCACTGCCACTGTAGCAGTGCAGGAAAAAGACGTACCTATAAGTTTAGCTTATCATGAAGCCAAAGAAGAACAGGCTCCTTTGCTCTCTACACTCGTTTCTAATATAGACTACATAGCATTAGAAACGATAGATGCAACATTAGGAGACTATTTTTACTTAACCTTATTAGACGAGTACATCATAGCAGATACAAGCACAGGATGCCATCTCTTTAACCTCAAAAATGGAAAGTATATCCGTACAATTGGAATGATAGGAGACCAGAGCCCCATGGGGTATTCTACATGCACAGACCCTCCCTATGCTGTTAAAAACGAAATACTACTAAAAGGATTTGATAAAAAGTTTAAGGTTTTCTCTATAAATGAAGGCAAACTGCTAAAAACTCTTCCGGGTGAAGAAGATTTGAAATCAGATCTTATGTATGATGTAATCTTTCCGCTTAATGACTCTACGATGTTACTTTATTCTAACAATTTGTTGGGAGTCAATAAATATAACCTACAAGTTCGAACCTACGAAGGGCACATACTTAAAGAATTCCCTTCAACAAACTGTTTTCAAAAAAAACAGAATATACTGTGCAAGATGGCAAATGAAGGAGAATTTTATTCCTATAACAATGACGTATATATGCATGAGTTTACCAGCGATACAATCTTTCAAATAGATAAAGAACTAAACTTACATCCCTACTATATACTCGACTTAAAAGGAGCTTTACCGGCTCCAGATTGTCGGGAAATGAATAACTGGAAAAGTCATTATGTAATGTTTGGAGATATTGTAGAGACTGATCGGTACTTGATATTAGAAAGAAGCTCCTTCTACTCTTATGGATGTATATATGATAAAATGCTAAAGAAAACAATACGAATAAACAGAGAAAAAGAGAATAATGGTTTTATAAATGACATTGACGGAGTTTTCCCATTCTGGCCACAAAGCAGGGGTAGAGGAACATCATCGAACAAAGTATGGCAAATGGTATCGGCCGAATCCTTCTTGAAATATGCTAATTCAAAAAACAGAAAGTTATTTCAGAAAACAATCCACGAAGAAGATAATCCAGTTGTCATAATCGGCACAGTTAAAACAGAGAAGTAAGCCTAAGAATAAAAAGCATAAATCCCTAATATTAAGTCTATAGCGTCATATGACACCAGAATAATATTTAATTATTAACTATTTAAAACCAAGAAAAGATGAAAACATTAAAGAAAGTTACATTAAAAGATGCACCCAAAGAAATGATATTGAGTGCTGGAGAACAAAAACTGGTAATTGGAGGTGCAGTAAGATCAACAGATTGCAGCACGACTTGCAAAAATGGTACAACTTTAGAAATCACTAACTGTAATGGAGATTGTAGCTCAAAAAACAATTATTCAGTAACATGTACAGGAGAGACACAGACACTGACTAAAACATGTAAAGACAATTAGTGTCGATAGTTACAACAGAGTTGAGACTATTAAATTACAAAAAAATAGTCTCAACTCTTAAACAAAATTGAAGTATGAGAAAATACATCTTACCATATATAGCGATCATAATGATTCTGGGTTCGTTGTTTTCATGTGCCTATTTTAATGATTCAGAGAACAAAGTGATACAACTTGCATGTGACACTACTAATGAGCATCCGGCCCCCTTACTTTCTACACTTATCTCTAAAATTGAGTATATTCCTCTTGAGACAAATGATACGACTTTGGGAGATTATTGGGATGCAGTGGTTACAGATAAATATATAGTCACAGCTACCAGTACAGGTTGCCATGTGTTCTCGCGGAAAAATGGTGCATTTATTCGGACTATCGGAATGATAGGTGATCAGGGGACACTCGGCTATTCTTCGTTTACGTCCCCTCTATATGTTATTAATAATAGGGTTCTTCTTAAAAGGAATAAAGAACTTATACTTTTTTCTGTGGAAGACGGTACTTTGCTCAGAAAGATCACAATGGAGGAGGAAGAAGGACAGACCTATGACGATATGGTACCATTAAATGATACGACAATGATTATATATTCTCACAACCAAACAGGAGAAAACGAATATAACCTACAAATACGTACTTTCTCCGGAGAAGTATTGAAAACAGTTCCGGCCTCCAATCGATTTGAGAGAATAGACAAAACAGCAAGAGTCAGTTTTAATAACGAATGTGTTTTCTATAATTATGGCTCCAATATCTACATGCGTGAATTTACCTGCGATACCATATATAAGATAGATACAAGCATGAATTTTATTCCATATTGCTCTTTAGAATTAGGAGACAAATTACCCCCGGCAAATAGCAGAGAAGAGTGGAAAAGTTACTATCTCAGATTTGGAAAGATCATTGAGACCAAGCGCTATTTGATTCTGTCAGAAACCGGAGTAACGAGCTCAGATGCTCGATTTGGTTTTATTTATGATAAAACTTCCGGAAGAACAATACATCTCAATCACATAGATGACGGTAACGGATTTAGAAATGATTTAGATGGCTTCATTAACTTCTGGCCCATAAAGTCAAGAGGAAATGAAACGCAGGAAATATGGCAAATAATCCAAGCAGAAGACTTATTGAAGCAAGCGAGTTACAAGCAAAAGAAATATCCATTTTTAAGAACCATTCACGAAGAAGATAATCCAATTGTCATCATAGGGACCACAATATAAATAAAGTCGGACAGCTAATAGAGAATGCCTTGGAAGTTACCAAGATTCTTTAAAATAATCCCTTATTATTAACCATTTAAATTCAAAAAAATGAAAACATTAAAGAAAATGATCTTAAATGACGAACAAGAAGTAGACGTTTTAAAGAACGAAGAAATGAAACAAGTACTTGGTGGGTTCGGATGGGATCCAAGGTGCACGGTCGACTGTAAACAAAGTGGTATCAGCCCTTTACCGCCTCCCGTTTCCATTACGGACTGCAGAGGTAATTGCTATGTAAGTTCGAACGAAGTCAGATGTTTCGAAGCAGAAGTAAGAGTTGCCATATGCGGTGATAGATCTTAAACTGTCATTCTGAGTTCTCTAAGTAAAAAATGGAAGGGTATGACCAGCATACCCTCCTATTTTTCTATAAATCACTATATCAAATTAAGCATGAGGAACAATATACTATCGCTCTTTCTAAAAGAGCTAAAGGTCAAAAACACAAACTCCTTCTCTGAGACTCTTTTTGAGGAGCACCCTTATAAATATAGTTTATATGGATTATCCAAGATGTTATCAGTTTACCAGATACCTAATGCCGGGTTTAAACTCAGGGAGAAAAATATAAGCCGACTGACTCCTCCCTTTATTGCACACATAGGCAGTGACTTTGTGATTGTCCGAAAAATAGACTCAAAATCGATAGACTATATATGGAAGGGAGAACAAAGCCATTCCCCTATAGAAACATTCAATGAAGTATGGTCAGGAGTCGTTTTAGTGGCAGAACCAGATGAGCAATCAACAGAGCCAGATTACAAAAGACATCGGACAAAAGAAATTTTACGTATCATACAAAGAAACATTCTATGGTTACTCTTGTCAGCAGGAGTATTACTACTATGCATTCATCAGAATATCACTCATTCATTCGGGCTATGTGCCCTGTTTGTTACTAATTTAGCAGGTCTATACATCAGTTATCTATTACTACTTAAACAAAGCCACACCGAAAGTGAATATGCTGACAAAATCTGCTCTTTATTCCATCAAACAGATTGTAACAATATACTGGAGTCCGATGCTGCCAAAATCGGAGGTGTGCTTAGCTGGAGTGAAGTTGGATTAGGATACTTTATTTCTAATATAACTCTTCTAATATGTTATCCGAGTTTGATCTCCTACTTGAGCATTATCAACATTTGTGCACTTCCTTATACTTTATGGAGTGTATGGTATCAATATAAAATAGCCAAACAGTGGTGTGTACTATGTCTATTAGTACAATTATTGCTTTGGGTCCTGTTCACCATTAACATAAGTACAGGGCTAATTCAACAACCGGATTTTTTAATATCTCACTTGTTTGCGGTCTGTATCATCTATGCATGCCCTCCGTTATTAATCAATTTATTAACAAGCACGATTACAAAAGCAAACAAACTACAGTCTGTAACCCAGGAATTGAATAGTATAAAAAATACAGACGAAGTGTTTTTAGCGATATTGAAAAAACAGCCTTATCATACGGTAGACCACTCAACCTCTCAAATTATATTTGGAAACCGCAAAGCGCGGTTAGGCATCACAATATTAACCAATCCACATTGTGAACCTTGTGCTAAGATGCATAAAAGAGTAAATAAATTATTGGAAACTGCCGGAGATAAATTGTACGTCCAGTATGTCTTTACTTCATTCAACGATAGTTTACAAGACAGCAATCGCTTTTTGATTGGTACTTATCTGCATAGTGGTGAAAAGGCAGCAATGAAGATTTACGATGACTGGTTCGAAAAAAACAAGTATAAATCGAAAGAAGTGTTTGAGAAAGCGGAGTTCGAATTGAATGCAACAGATATAAATGCTGAGACAGAAGAACATAAGAAATGGAAAACAGAGAATCATTTGACAGCAACCCCTACCATCCTAATAAATGGCTATCAGCTGTCTGATAAATATAAGATTGAGGATCTGGTATCTTTTACAGATATAGATATTCACTAATCCTACCTGCACAACCCAAAAGAGAACTATAACAGTAGATTTCATTTAGTAAACAAATTATTAACAATTAAAAAAAGAAATTATGAAAGCATTAAAGAGATTCGTTCTTAAAGAAGAACAAGAATTGAACGAGTATGAAATGAAAATGATTACCGGAGGTACAGCTTACACTGACTGTAAACTAAACGAAGGGGAAAAAGCATGTGTTAAAGAGAACGCAACATGCTTGACTAAACTTTTAGGAATTGCAGTTACCGGAGAATGCCGTTTTCACGGAAGCAACTTATTAGGCTCAAAGCCAGACTGTACATGCATTGCAGGCATTGATTAAATCAACAATGACTAACTTAACATATTATTCTTGTACGGTTTGTTAACTGGCAATTAATAAACCATACAAGAATAATAAAAAAACATCCCACAGATTATGACCAGAATTTATCTTTTATTTTACTGCATTTTCATCTGCTTGCAAAGTAATATGGGCCAAGACTCTATTTATAGAATAAAAGGAGTGATCGATCCCCTATATGATCATAGAAAAGTTACTTTAATCGTTCCTATAGATGGAAAAGCAACAAACATTGATTCTACCTTTATAAAGAATGGGACATTCTATTTCGAAGGTAAAGAACGTAGAGAGAAACCGTTGACCGAAATAGTGATTGACTCTTATTTTTCAGCTGATTCCGGTAGAGAAATCAACCTCTTTCTGGAGCAAGGGACTATTGACCTCAAAGTAGACCCGACTTATAATTGGTTAGGCTATCAGGTTCAAGGTACCCCACTAAATGATCTATACCAGATATACCAGGACTCTTCAGCCTATTACATTCAAAAAACAGTCGATATGTACAAACGAAAGGAAGGAGGAAGTCGCACCGAAACCGGACTTAACATAATACCGGGAGGGGCTCTGGAAGCAGTCTACCGACAGTGGGGTGTATTCACCATGGACTTTAAAAGAAAAAACATACATAATCCCGTAGGAGAAGCTGTTTTTAAAGAAGAACTGAGGGAATTCAGAATGTATGAAAGAATCTGGGACCATCACACAGACAGTTCTTTCAATATATTATATGAACAATGCCGGCAAGAAGTGAGAGAATCCCCGGAGGTCCTAAAATATATCAAAAGGCGTGATAAAGACAGAGAACTGGAAAGAATACAGCTTAATACACTCGGCAAAAAGATGGAGGATGCCGTCCTCTGTGATACCTTGGGAAACGATATTCATTTACTTGACATTGTTGGTAAAGAAGAAGCTGTACTGATCGACTTATGGGCTTCCTGGTGCCATCCTTGCATGACATATATTCCCGTACTAAAAGCAATCCATGAATTTGGGAAAAACAATCATCTAAAAGTAATAGGAATCTCTTTGGATGACAATATTCAAAATTGGATGCACGCGATACACAAAAAAGAGATTCCCTGGCAGAATTTCAGGATGAAAGATGGAGAGACCTTTAAAGCATTCGCCAAGAAATATGGAGTTTATGGCATTCCTTATTTCATATTACTCGACAAAAAGGGAAGAATACGAACCATTCCCAATCTTCCCACCGAAGAAGAGTTGAAAAATTTAGAATAACAAATAGTGAGAGTCAGTTACCGGTACAGATATTGTATTTATCGGGAAAAATTATATACCTTTAGATCCTTCAATAATTTCCGTCACTGATCTTATTAAATAATACATAAAACGAGAGATTAAATACCATGAAAAAGTATCTGCACATCTTATCCGCATTTTCTTTGCTTTGCGCTACCGCCTATGCGCAACAGAAAGATACCATCTACATCACCGATTTCGGAGCAACCCCGTACTCGTACGAAAACTGCGTTACGCAAATACAGGCAGCTATTGACGAATGTAAACGTACAGGAGCCAAGGTGCTTTCACTCCCCAACGGACGCTATGACATCTGGCCCGAAGGGGCTACCCGCAAAGAATACTTCATTTCAAATACATCGACAGAACAGGAATGCCCTTCGAAAGTAAAGACTGTGGGACTGATGCTGGACAAAATCAATGACCTGACCATCGAAGGAAACGGAGCCACACTGATGTATCATGGAAAGATGACAACCCTTGCTCTGGAGCATTGTAACCACATAAGAATCAACAACCTGCATATCGACTTTGAACGGCCGGCAGGTTCTGAGGTTCAATATAAGAAAGTGACCGAAGGAGAAACAGAAGTATCCGTACACCCCGACACACGCTATGAAATCGTAAATGGAAAAATCAACCTGTATGGCGAAGGATGGCGTTCAAACAAGAATCATTGCATCGAATACAACCCGGATACGGAATCTTTCACATACAGCCAAGGATGGAATATACTGGCAAACTCTGCCGCCCAAGAGATTTCTCCCGGAATCATTCGTTTTACAACCCCGGCAGGATTCACGCCTAAAGTGGGAAATACGCTGACCATTCGTGATATAATCCGTGACCAGGTAGGGCTTTTCATACTCGAAAGCAAAGACATTACACTAAGCAGAGTGCAAATGCATTATATGCATGGGTTAGGCATCGTCAGCCAGTATACCGAGAATGTAACGATGGACAGAGTCAGGTGTGCCCCCCGCCCGGGAAGCGGCAGGCTACTGGCAGCCTCAGCAGACATGATGCACTTTTCAGGATGCAAGGGAAAAATTCTTATCGATAGCTGTTATTTTGCCGGAGCGCAAGACGATCCGGTAAATGTGCACGGGACCAATCTGAGAGCCATTGAAAAAGTAGATGCGCAAACACTCAGATTACGATTTATGCACGGACAAAGCTATGGGTTCAACGCTTATTTCAAGGGAGACACAGTGGCTTTTGTCAGGGCGGCTACTATGGAACGCTTTGCCCGGGCAACAGTCCGGAATGTAGCACGAATATCAGACAGGATATTGGAAGTTCGCTTTGACCGGGATATACCGACAAGTATGGAACTCAACCATGATTGTATAGAAAACATGACTTGCACGCCGGAAGTGGAGATACGTAACAGTTACTTTACACGAACCAGTACAAGAGGTACTTTGGTTACTACTCCAAGAAAAGTAGTGATAGAGAACAATACGTACTACAAAACAGGAATGAGTGCTATCCTGATCGAAGCTGATGCCGAGGGATGGTATGAATCGGGACCGGTAAAAGATGTATGGATCAAAGGGAATACTTTCATAGACTGTGCCTACAACGGAGGTCCGGGGCATGCCGTCATCGCCATACATCCTTCCAACAAAATCGTTGATGCCTCGCATCCGGTTCATCAGAACATCCGTATCGAGAACAATACTTTCAAGACATTCGATTGTCCGGTACTCTATGCCAAAAGTACGGCAGGACTCTTATTCAGGAATAACACCATTACCCGTACACGAACCTTCCCCGCCACATCCGGCAACCCGTATACCTTCTATCTGAACGGCTGCAAAAATGCAGTGATAGAAAGCACCGTGTTCGAAGGAGAAGTGTTGGGGCGGAACATAAAAACAGAAAACATGAAAAGAAACCATCTGAAAACAACGCTTAAATAACCCACCCGACTTATGAACAAACCTTTATCGAACACCCCGCCCCGCTTGGCGTCACTGGACATTCTGCGAGGATTCGACCTCTTTCTACTCGTCTTTTTCCAACCGGTGTTATGGGCATTGGCACACCAACTCAACACTCCCTGGCTGAACAGTATCCTTTCTCAGTTCGATCATGAAGTGTGGGAAGGGTTCCGCTTCTGGGATCTGGTGATGCCCCTTTTCCTCTTCATGACAGGAGCTTCCATGCCCTTCTCTTTCTCGAAGTTTAAAGACGATCCGGATAAGGGTCCCATCTACCGTAAAATCATCAGGCGTTTCATCCTGTTGTTTATTTTCGGAATGATTGTACAAGGCAATCTGTTGGGCCTCAACCCCAAATACTTGTATCTATATTCCAATACCCTGCAAGCCATTGCCACAGGCTATCTGATTGCAGCCATCATCCTGTTGCATTGCAGCTTCCGCCGGCAACTGATCGTTACTGCCCTGCTATTATTAATCTACTGGGCCCCAATGACCTTGCTGGGGGACTTTACACCGGAAGGAAACTTTGCCGAAAAGATAGACAAGCTGGTATTGGGACGTTTCCGTGACGGGGTATATTGGAATGAAGACGGTACCTGGAACTTCTCTCCGCATTATAACTACACCTGGATATGGAGCAGCCTCACCTTCGGAGCTACCGTAATGCTGGGTACTTTTGCCGGAAAGATAATGAAAGCCGGTAAAGATAACCGCCGGAAAGTAGTACGGACATTGCTGGTGGTCGGCATAGCCCTGGTGGCTTTCTCGCTGGTATGGAGTCTGCAAATGCCGATCATCAAACGGCTGTGGACAAGCAGCATGACACTTTTCTCAGGAGGACTTTGCTTTCTGCTGATGGGTGCCTTCTATTACTGGATAGACTATAAAGGACACAGCCGCGGACTGAACTGGCTGAAAATATATGGAATGAACTCAATCACAGCCTATATTTTAGGGGAGGTGGTCAACTTCCGCTGCATAGCAGCATCTGTCAGTTACGGATTAGAGCAATACCTGGGCGGTTATTATCCGGTATGGCTCAGCTTTGCCAATTATCTGATTGTATTTCTCATTCTGAGGATCATGTATAAACAGAAGATATTCCTGAAGATCTAATCACATACAAGCAGACAGAGCGTTTAACAAACCATCTTTATAAGTATGAAAAGACATGTACTATCACTCGCACTCTTGTTATTTATGGCAGGAGGCACAGGGCTGATAAAAGCCCAAAAATCGCAGAACTATCTGTACGAAGTTCCTTCCCGCCCGTGGGAAGAGTCCTTCGGAAATCACCGGGCCGTACTGCAAATAGAAAAACCGGCACAAGTCGTGACTCTCGACTTTGAATGGCGGCGTCCGGATAAGGATGTGGACAACAAGCGGTTCCTGATTATCCATGCAGCAACCGGAGATACCGTCCGCAACATCCGCCGGATGGAAGTGAACAATGAACACTGCCGTCTGCAATTCGGTCCGGTAGAGAAAGAAGGTACTTACTACTTCTATTACTTGCCCTACCGGGTACAAACAGGATATGGGTTCTATGGCGGCGGATACCTTCCGAAAGAGAGTACACCGGACACAACCTGGCTGATCCAAGCCCAAACGACCCGGAGAAACCCGCAAGCCACAGTGGTAAAAGTTGAGGCACGACAGGCTTTCGACAGTTTTTACCCGATGGAAATAGCCTCCACGGCAAAAGAGAAAGAGAACTACATCAATCGGAACAAAGCTGCACTCTATCTGTTTGCAGAAGACCGCAGATATCCCATCCGGATGCGCAACGACCTCCCCACTAAATGGTTGACACATAAACAGGGGGAGCTGTTTCGAGGAGAAGCAGCTCCCAATGAATACTATACTTTCCAAATCGGAGTATGGGCTGCCGGAAACAAGGCCGACCGGATCGGTTATCAGGCTTCTTCCCTCCGGTGTGGCGAAGAAATAATTCCGGCAACCGCCATCACTTGTTTTAATGTGGAAGGTACAGACCCTTACGGAAAGACCTTCAAGAAAGAAGTAAACGTAGCCGAAGGAAAAGTGCAGGCCCTTTGGTTTGGAATAGATATTCCCGGAGGACAGAAAGAAGGCGTTTACACGGGCACTATCACTATCAGCAATGCCGCCGGAGCGCAAGGTACAATCCCCGTAAGCATACGGATCACGGGGAATCCACTGCCCGACAGAGGGGACAGTGAATTGTGGAGATACAGCCGCCTGAGATGGTTGAATTCAACCTTGGGCATTACCGACACCCCCACTGCTCCTTACACAGCTATGACGATGGAAGAAAACCGTATCGGATGTCTGGGACGCACCATAACGGTGGACGAAACCACAGGATTACCGGCACAAATACGTTCGTGGAATAACGATGTGCTGAGTAGTCCCGTACAGTTTGTGATACAAACGGACAGCGGAGTGAAAGAACTGAAAGCAGGCCCCCAACTGACGGAACAGACAGCAGGCCATGTCGCAGGAAGTTGGAGAGCCGAAGATGAAGATGTAGCCGTAGACTGCAAAGCAATCATGGAGTTCGACGGATGGATGAATTATATATATACCATTACCCCTAAAAAGCGAATAGAGGTGAAAGATATCCGTTTGGTATTGCCGGTCAGAAATGAAATAGGAACTTACTTCCTGGGCATGGGTCTTCCGGGACAAGCCACTCCTCAACAGTATGACGGAAAATGGGATGCCCCCGAGAAAACGGTGAATAATTTCGGAGTGTCTATCCCCACATCCAAAGAACAACAATGGTTATGGCCATTCGACAGTTTCTGGATCGGAAACGAACATGCAGGTATCCACTGTGAATTCAGAGGCAGCACCTACAGCGGTCCGCTGTTGAATCTGTATCGTCCGGCCTATCCGGAAAGCTGGTTTAACGGCGGTAAGGGCGGCTTCTCTATACGGAAAGAGGCTGATGGAGTGAAAGCCGTGGCATATAGCGGAGCACGTACGCTGGAAACCGACCAATCCATTACCTTCGACTTTGCCATGATTGTCACCCCGGTAAAACCACTGAATATGAAAAGTCAGTTCACGGACCGCTATTATCACAATGGCCCCAAACCCACACCGACACAGGCGGACATCGACGCAGGAGTACGCATCATCAACGTCCATCAGGGAAACGGCTACAACCCGTTTATCAACTATCCCTTCCTGACAGTCGATAAGATGAAAGAATTCACCAAAGAGTGGCATGCCCGGGGATGCAAAGTAAAGATATACTATACGCTGCGCGAACTAAGCAACGCTACCGCCGAGATATGGGCCATCCGCAGCTTGGGACATGAAATACTGAGAGGCGGAGACGGCGGAGGATTCCCTTGGTGCCGCGAACACTTCGTAACGGATTATACGCCGCAGTGGTACGAACACTTTGACTATACCAACGAACAGGGTATCACGGCCGATGCATCCATACTAACAGCGGAAGGAGACTCCCGATGGTACAACTACTATATAGAAGGACTACGTTGGATGGTACAGAACCTGGATATCGACGGTATCTATCTGGATGACGTTTCCTTCGACCGCCGTATCCTGAAACGAATGCGCCGGGCAATGGAAAGCGTAAAACAGGGATGCCTGATCGACTTGCATTCGAATACTGGATTTTCCAGGGGACCTGCCAATCAATATACGGAATTCTTCCCGTATGTAGACAAACTATGGTTCGGCGAGAGCTTCCTTTATGATAAAATGACTCCGGCCAACTGGCTCGTAGAGTCATCAGGTATTCCGTTCGGACTAACAGGCGACATGCTGTACAGAGGAGGTAACGCATGGTTGGGAATGCAATATGGAATGACCGTTCGTTATCCATGGTATACGGAAGGAGTCAACTGCGATCCGCGACAGGTATGGAAGGTATGGGATTCATTCGGCATTGCAGATGCCGCCATGCTCGGATTCTGGGAAGAACACCCGGCCGTCTCCACATCCGACGAAGCTGTCAAAGTCACTGCCTACCGCAAGCCGGGAAAAGTCCTGTTATCCTTAGGTAATTATTCGGATGAAGTGAAGACCGTAAAGCTGAACATAGACTGGGAACAGACAGGGCTGGATCCACAACAGGTGAAACTCATGGCACCCGGGATTCCGGACATGCAACAAGCCACTGAATGGGATATCAACGCTCCGATTGTGACAGCTCCCCGAAAAGGTTGGCTGATCTATATAATCCCAAAGTAAACATTTTATAGTCTGCACAAGATTCAAGGTTTTTCTTTATCTTTGTGCAGACTATGATCAACCAATACTAACTAATCCTAATAACACCAAAAACATGAAGAAACTTTACTCACTTCTCTTCACTGCCTTGTTTGCCCTGCCGGCTGCACATGTCCATGCTACCGATTACACACAAGGACTCTCCATCTGGTTCGACACACCGAACACACTGCAAGGAAGAGCTATCTGGTACGGAAGCCGTCCCGACCTTTGGAAAGGCGAGAGCAAACCGGAAAGTGCAGGAGACACAGCCAGAAACCCGGATGCCAACTGGGAGTCACAATCTTTACCGATAGGAAACGGAAGCATCGGTGCCAACATCATGGGCTCGATAGAGGCAGAGCGCATCACTTTCAATGAGAAAACCCTCTGGAGAGGGGGACCTAACACCTCAAAAGGAGCAGAAGCCTACTGGAATGTGAACAAGCAATCGGCACACGTACTGGACGAAATACGCCAGGCCTTCAGCGAAGGAGACCAGAAGAAGGCTGCAATGCTGACACGTAAAAATTTCAATAGCGAAGTGCCTTACGAATCGAATCGTGAAAAGCCTTTCCGCTTTGGCAACTTTACCACTATGGGAGAATTTTACGTAGAAACCGGGCTGAGTGCTGTGAACATGAGCGGTTACAAACGTATTCTATCACTGGACTCGGCACTGGCCGTAGTGCAATTCAAGAAAGATGACGTAGCCTACGAGCGCAGTTACTTCATTTCCTATCCGGCCAATGTGATGGCAATCCGTTTCAAGGCAGACCGCCCGGGCAAGCAAAACCTGACTTTCAGCTATGCTCCCAATCCGGTGTCAACGGGAAGTATGACAACCGATGGCAGTAACGGACTCACATACACCGCCCACCTGGACAACAACGGTATGCAGTATGTTGTACGCATCCATGCCACCACTAAAGGCGGAACATTGTCAAACGCAGACGGAAAAATAACCGTAAAGGACGCGGACGAAGCAGTATTCCTCATCACTGCGGATACGGACTATAAAATAAACTTTGATCCGGACTTCAAGGATCCCAAAACATATGTAGGAGTAACCCTGCCGAAACCACCCGCCAATGGATGGACAATGCCGTAAGCATGGGATATGATGTATTGTTCAAGCAACATTATGATGACTACGCCGCCTTGTTCAACCGGGTGAAGTTGCAGTTGAATCCGGATCAGCAAAGTGCCAATCTGCCTACAGCCAAGCGTTTGCAAAACTACCGGAAAGGACAACCGGACTTTTATCTGGAAGAACTCTATTATCAGTTCGGACGCTACCTGCTTATCGCCAGTTCGAGACCGGGTAACATGCCTGCCAACCTGCAAGGCATCTGGCACAATAACGTAGATGGACCATGGAGAGTGGACTACCACAACAACATCAATATACAGATGAACTACTGGCCGGCTTGCCCGACTAACCTCAATGAATGTACACTTCCGTTGGTGGACTTTATCCGTACACTGGTAAAACCGGGACAGAAAACAGCACAGGCTTACTTCGGAACAAGAGGATGGACCGCATCCATTTCAGCCAATATCTTCGGATTTACCGCCCCGCTCGAAAGCGAAGATATGTCGTGGAACTTTAATCCGATGGCCGGTCCCTGGCTGGCAACACACATCTGGGAATATTATGATTATACCCGTGACAAGAAATTCTTAAAAGAAACCGGATACGATTTGATTAAGAGCAGTGCTCAGTTTGCTACTGATTTCTTATGGCGTAAACCGGACGGAACCTATACGGCAGCTCCTTCCACTTCGCCCGAACACGGACCGATTGACGAAGGGACTACCTTTGTGCATGCCGTGATCCGCGAGATTTTGCTGGACGCCATCGAGGCAAGCAAAGTACTCGGAGTAGACAGCAAAGAACGCAAACAGTGGCAAGAGGTACTGGCACATCTGGCTCCATACAAGGTAGGACGTTACGGGCAGCTGATGGAATGGTCGAAAGACATCGATGATCCCAAAGACGAGCATCGTCATGTAAACCATCTCTTCGGACTGCATCCGGGACATACCCTCTCGCCTATCACCACTCCCGACTTGGCTAAAGCCGCAAGAGTGGTACTTGAACATCGCGGTGACGGAGCAACCGGATGGAGCATGGGATGGAAACTCAATCAATGGGCACGTCTGCAAGATGGCAACCATGCTTACAAGCTTTTCGGTAACCTGCTGAAAAACGGTACACTGGATAATCTGTGGGATACTCACCCGCCTTTCCAGATCGACGGGAACTTCGGAGGTACCGCAGGTATCACAGAAATGCTGTTGCAGAGTCACATGGGATTCATCCAATTACTCCCTGCATTACCGGACGCTTGGAAGGACGGAAGTATAAGCGGAATTTGTGCAAAAGGGAACTTTGAGGTGGATATGTCATGGAAAAACGGACAACTTGCAGAAGCCACCGTTTTCTCGAAAGCCGGTGAACCATGTACAGTAAGATATGGCGATAAAACTCTTTCTTTCAAAACAAGCAAAGGCAAAGTTTATAAATTGGCAGTAGAAGCCGATCGCCTGATCGTCAAATAATACTTCATAGTAGGATGATAAAATAATATCCCCGGAGGAAAAATATTTTTCCTCCGGGGATATTATTATTTCGTCACATCGTTATTCCTATTTATAAAAGAAAGTCTTCACACAGTCCCCCATACACACATGCCATTCAGGCTGTATCCAACTATTACTGTTGTTCTACCATATTTTTATAAGATCTACAAAGTATCAAATTTAACATTTCCATTTTAGGGAGGGGTATCATTCCAATATAGAAACGAACAATGCCAAACAAGACAGAAAATCGGAAGAAAAATAAAATCTCAATAAAAAGAATCAAGTAAACAAAAGAAAGTTTCTATAATTAAGAGAATCTCATTGCTAAAATAAAAAAAGAGAAGAAATTTAGTTCTCACGGAACTTATCACATTTAGATCTTTTCTTTAAGTATGCTTTAATCTTCGCCCTATTCCCATTTAATATTTTTCGTTAACACAGGTTATCATGTGTTTATAAACTCACAGTATCTTTTGGCAAAGATGCGATAAGTTTTAATAATACGCAAGAAAACATAATAATATTTTTCATTATCTCTTTTTATAGTACTGCCAATCTATTAAAAACAGATTAGCAATAAATAAAATATATCATCCTATAAGAAGACGGTAGAAAAGAAACTACTTTTTATTTGCGCAATATTCATCATCAGAATAGCATAATTATGTAACCATTTAACATAATCAACTATCTGAACCCTCTGTAACCACTAATACAGACCCCAATAATAAAGAAAAATAACGAAAGACAAACACAAAAGATAGCTGATGGCAAACTTATTACCTTTTTCCAAGTTCCGTGAGAACTTAACACAAAAAACAAACAGTTAAATCAATAGGGCAACATCGTTCAGAAAGGAATAGGAAAGAAATGACATACATACATTAACCTCTAATAATTACGCTTATGAAGTAGAAAAAACGAATCCTTTACAAACCTATTCCGGAAATACAATCGAATCCGGAATCCTAAAACAAACTATCAAATTAATGTTTAACCGAACAATTTAGTGTATGACAGAAAAAACTAACCTGTTTCCGAACCTAATCCGGTTTCGAGAAACAAATCGCCTGAAAATGGCAATCGCTGCTTCTATCATGCTATGGTGTGCAACCCCTCAGCAAGCGGCAGCCGATACTTACGAAAAACACGAAATCACCACTGTACAACAGCAAAAAGTAAAAGCTACCGGTACCGTGGTAGATCAAAATGGGGAAGCTATGATTGGTGTATCCGTCAAAGTGAGAGACAATGCCACCATGGGAACTATCACCGACCTGAATGGTAAATTCTCTTTTGACGTACCTAAAGGCGCTACACTTGAAATTTCTTACATCGGCTACAAAACCGTAACTGTCAAGGCAGAAGGTACAGTCCTCAACATTACGATGAAAGAAGATGCAGAGGTATTGGATGAAGTCGTTATTGTGGGCTATGGTTCACAAAAGAAAGTGAACGTGACCGGTGCCGTCGGCATGGTCAGCTCCGACGTACTTGAAGCCCGACCAGTACAAAACGTATCGCAGGCTTTGCAAGGTGTAGTCCCAGGTCTGAACCTCTCGGTTGGCAACTCCGGAGGTGCACTGGACAGCTCGATGAGTATCAATATCCGTGGTGCCGGTACTATTGGTGATGGTTCAGGTTCTTCTCCTCTTATTTTGATCGATGGCATTGAAGGCGACCTGAACTCAGTTAACCCGAACGACATCGAAAATGTATCTGTACTGAAAGATGCAGCTTCTGCCTCTATCTATGGTGCCCGCGCTGCATTCGGTGTAATCCTCGTTACAACCAAGAGTGGTAAAAGCGGCAAAGCAAGGGTCAGCTATAACGGTAACGTACGTTTCTCTGACGCACTCTGTGTACCAGAAATGATGGACTCTTATCAATTCGCACAATACTTCAACCGTGCAGCCGAAAATGCCGGTGACTCAGGTCCATTCAGCCAAGAAGCACTCGACCGTATCCTTGCCTACCAAGCCGGAACCCTGAAAGAGACAATGACCATGAACGAACAAACCCGTAAATGGCAGGCTTATGGCGGTGCTAATGCCAATACCGACTGGTTCAAGGAATTCTATAATGACTGGGTTCCGTCACAAGAACATAGCCTGAGTATCAGCGGAGGTACAGAAAAGACACAATATACTATCAGCGGAAGCTTCCTCGACCAAAATGGTCTGCTTCGTCATGGTAGCGATAATTTCCAACGCTATACGATGAACGGTAAAATCACAAGCCAGATTGCTGACTGGTTCACTGTCACTTACTCAACCAAATGGACACGCGAAGACTTTGACCGCCCGTCATATCTGACAGGGCTCTTCTTCCACAACATCGCCCGCCGCTGGCCGACTAACCCGGCTTACGACCCGAACGGACATCCGGTAGACGGCATGGAAATCGAACAGTTGGAAAACGGTGGAAAACAGATCAACCAAAAAGACCTGAACACCCAACAGCTACAGTTCATTTTCGAACCCATCAAAAACTGGAGAATCAACGTGGAAGGTAGTTTACGCACAACGAACACGAATGAACACTGGGATGTATTGCCGGTGTATGCATACAACGCAGATAACGAACCGTACCTGATTTCATGGAACGGCGGCGCACTCGGCCTCTCTCAGGTAAACGAGTATTCATATAAAGAAAACTACTACACGACCAACATCTATTCGGACTACTTTAAACAGTTTGACAGCGGACACTACTTCAAAGTTATGGCCGGTTTCAACAGTGAGCTTTATAAAACCCGTTATGTCCAGGCTCAAAAGAGTACACTGATTTCAAGTTCAGTGCCTACCATCAACACAGCCACTGAAGACCCGAAAGCATGGGGAGGATATGCCCACAATGCCGTAGCCGGTTTCTTTGGACGTATCAACTACAATTATAAAGACCGATACATGGTGGAAGCTAACGGACGTTACGACGGTTCGTCACGTTTCATAGGTGACAAACGTTGGGGATTCTTCCCTTCATTCTCTGCCGGATGGAACGTTGCACAAGAACCATTCTTTGAAAGAATCGCCGAAAAATGCAGCATCGGTACATTGAAACTCCGTGCTTCTTGGGGACAATTAGGTAATACAGATACCAAAGACGCATGGTATCCTTTCTATCAGACTATGCCGACAGGCTCCAACTATGGTTGGTTACTGAACGGTGCATTACCTAACTACGCCAACAATCCGGGCATTGTCAGCATGAAGAAAACATGGGAAACCATCGAAACATGGGATGTCGGTTTAGATTGGGGATTGTTTAACAACCGTTTGACCGGTTCGTTCGACTACTTCGTTCGTTATACTTACGATATGATCGGTCCGGCTCCCGAATTGGCTGCATCTTTAGGTACAGGAGTGCCAAAGATCAATAATGCGGATATGAAGTCCTACGGTTTTGAACTTGAACTGGGTTGGAGAGACCGTATCCGGGATTTCTCTTATGGCGTGAAATTCGTTCTGTCTGATTCTCAGCAGAAAATCCTGAAATATCCGAATGAAGACTACAACATCGGTACTTATTACAAAGGCCAGAAACTCAATAATATCTGGGGATACAAGACAATCGGTATCGCACAAAGCCAGGAAGAAATGGACGCCCATCTGGCAAAAGTAGACCAATCGGCCTTGGGTAGTAAATGGGGAGCAGGCGACATCATGTATGCCGACCTCGACGGTGATGGCAAGATCAGCACAGGAAGCAATAAACTGGGAGATACAGGCGACCGCGTAATCTTGGGTAACAGTACTCCACGCTTTAACTACGGTCTGACTATCGATGCAAGCTGGAAAGGAATTGACTTCCGCGCGTTCTTCCAGGGCATCGGCAAACGTGACTATTGGCTGCAGGGCCCGTACTTCTGGGGATCAACCGGCCTTGGACAATGGCAGGCTGCCGGCTTCAAGGAACATTGGGATTTCTGGCGTCCGGAAGGTGACCCTCTGGGAGCAAACACCAACGCTTACTACCCACGTGTAGCAAGAAACGGCGGTAAGAATACGAATGTACAAAGCCGTTATTTGCAAAACGCAGCTTATTGCCGTCTGAAAAATATCCAGATAGGTTATACTTTGCCCAAAACATGGACAGAAAAGGCAGGCATGTCGTCTGTACGTGTCTATGTATCCGGAGACAACTTGCTTACTTTCTCCGATATCACAGGCATCTTCGACCCGGAAGCAATCGGAAGTACATATGATGCGAACAACGGTAAACTGTATCCGTTGCAGAGAGTCATTTCAGTCGGTTTAAATGTTAACTTCTAAAAAACACCAAGAATATGAAAATTAAAATGAAATATATCGTGGCGCAGGCTTGCCTCGTAGCGGGAGCATCCATGGCTCTGACTTCGTGCAACGACTTTCTGGACAGAGAGCCGCTGGATCAAGTCACTCCGCAAGAGTATTTCCAAACTGCAGACCACCTGGCAGCATATACTATTTCAAAATACAACTCTATGTTTTCAACACATAGCGGATGGAATGCCGGTACGGTAAACAATGATGGCGGTACAGACAACATGGTAGTGGGTGGTTATAACTCTACCTACTATGAAAAAGGGATCTGGAAAGTACCTTCAAACAATGACAACTGGTCCAACGGATTGTCACTGGCCCGTTATTGCAACTACTTCTTCGAACAGGTATTGCCTAAATACGAAGCCGGAAAGATCTCGGGATCAGAAGATGACCTCAAACACTACATCGGTGAAATGTATTTTATGCGTGCATTGGTATATTACAACCAGCTACGCAAATACGGAGATTACCCTATCATCACTGAGGTGCTTCCGGATGATGAAGCGATACTGATTGAAAAGAGTGTACGTCAGCCACGTAATAAAGTGGCCCGCTTCATTCTCGAAGATCTCGACAAAGCCATCGGGTTAATGAAAAACCAAGGCTTCATGAACAACAATCGCCTGAACAAACAGTGTGCTTTGCTGATCAAATCACGTGTGGCATTATACGAAGCTACATTTGAGAAATATCATCAGGGAACAGGCCGCGTGCCGGGTGACGAAACATGGCCGGGAAAGAGCGTACATCCGAATTTCTCACTTGATGTAGCAGCCGAAATCAACTTCTTCCTCGACCAGTGTATGGATGCAGCTTCACAAGTAGCAGACGCTATCACACTGACTGAAAACACAGGGGTATTCAATCCGCTTAGCGACAGCGAATATTCCGGTTGGAATCCCTACTTTGAGATGTTCTCTGCCGAAGATATGAGCGGTTATTCCGAAGTTCTCTTCTGGAAAGACTATCTTCGTTCGGGAAGTATCAACATCAGCCACGGTGCTCCCAACTATATTTATTCAGGTGGAAACAATGGAATGTTGAGAAGCTATGTACAGACCTTCCTGATGGAGAACGGATTGCCTTGGTATGCCAGCAACAGCGGATTTAAAGGCGACAGCAGGGTTCAGGAAGAAAAAGAAGGACGTGACCAGCGCTTGCAACTTTTCTTATTCGGTGAGAAAGACAAGCAGGCTCCGAGAGCCGATGGTGACGGCACTATGCCCGAGTTCGGCGAACCTGCTCTCTTTGAGCTGCAAGAAGTAAGAGATTTGACAGGATATCGCATCCGTAAATGCCTGACTTATAAAAAGGATCAGATTATCTCCGGTTCCGACCAGTCGACCACAGGATGCATCATCTATCGTGGTGTGGAAGCTTACCTCAACTATCTGGAAGCATATTATCTGAGAAATGGCAAGGTAGATGGAAAAGCAGCCCAATACTGGACCGCCATCCGCAAACGTGGTGGGGTGGACACAGATTACGAAAAAACCATCCGCAATACAGATATGAGCAAAGAAGTAGACTGGGCTAAATACTCCGGTTCTACATTGGTAGACGCAACTTTATTCAATATCCGCCGTGAACGTCGTTGCGAATTCATCGGTGAAGGTATGCGTTGGGATGACCTGATGCGTTGGAGAGCTATGGACCAATTGCTCACAACCAAATATGTTCCGGAAGGATTCAACTTCTGGGATGAAGCTTATGATGACTATGTGGCAATGAAAAACGACAAAGGCGAGCCTAAATATAAGATTGTATCAGACGGTAGTTCAACAGCCAATATGTCAGCAAAAGAATTAGGTAAATATGTACGTCCATACTCAATCGTAAAAGCAAATAACGCTGTATTCGACGGTTACACATTCGCTAAGGCATACTACTTGTATCCGGTGCCGATACGGCAGATGGAGCTACTGTCTCCGGACCGTTCAGTCAGCAGTTCTGTACTTTACCAGAACCCATACTGGCCAAACAAAACAAGCGAGCCTGCTATCGAATAATAGTTTTCCAATAGGAATCAAAATATAAAAAAGTATTGATTTTTAGTATATAATAAAGTTGTTGTGGTAAGAGATTTATAGCAACTACACAAATTTAAAAAAGGAAAATTGGAAAAAGGGCGTCCGTGAGGATGTCCTTTTTTATATTACATATTAGAAGAACGGTATATATAAACAAAAAGGCCGCGCAAATTGCACAGCCTTTCATTATATAAATATCCGGAAATATCAGCTCTTGTTAGCGCGTTTACGTTCGTTTTCATCCAAAAGCACTTTACGCATACGCATAGCCTTCGGAGTAACCTCTACATATTCGTCTTCCTTGATGTACTCTAATGCCTCTTCAAGAGAGAACTGTACAGGAGGAATCAAACGGGCTTTCTCATCAGAACCGGAAGCACGCATGTTAGTCAGTTTCTTCGACTTAGTCACATTTACAACCAGGTCTTTTTCGTGAGCATGTTCACCCACTACCTGGCCAGCGTATACCTCTTCCTGAGGGAAAATAAAGAATTTACCACGATCCTGCAGTTTATCGATTGCATAAGCAAATGCAGTACCACTTTCCATAGCGATAATCGAACCATTGGTACGACGTTCGATATCACCTTTGAACGGTTGATATTCTTTAAAACGGTGAGCCATAATGGCTTCACCTGCCGAAGCAGTCAGAACGTTCGTACGAAGACCGATGATACCGCGTGAAGGCATGTCAAACTCAAGGTTAATACGCTCACCGGTATTCTCCATCATGGTCATCTCACCCTTACGGCGAGTCACCATATCGATGATTTTACTTGAATACTCTTCCGGTACGTTGATTGTAAGTTCCTCGATCGGTTCACACTTCACTCCATCTATTTCTTTATAAATTACTTGCGGCTGTCCAACCTGTAACTCGTAACCTTCACGACGCATCGTTTCGATTAAAACAGAAAGGTGAAGCACACCACGACCCGATACTACCCATTTACCGTCTTCTTCACTCTTACGCACGCGCAATGCGAGGTTCTTATCCAACTCCTTGGTCAGACGATCATGGATATGACGTGAAGTTACAAATTTACCATCCTTACCATAGAACGGAGAATCGTTGATGGCAAACAGCATGCTCATAGTCGGTTCATCAATAGCGATAGGCGGCAATGCTTCCGGATTTTCATAATCGCAGATCGTATCTCCAATCTCAAATCCGTCAATACCCACCAAAGCACAAATATCTCCTGAAGAAACCTCAGTCGTTTTCACGCGACCCAGCCCTTCAAAAACATGAACTTCCTTTATTTTAGATTTTACAATACTACCATCGCGCTTAGCCAAGGATACATTCATACCCTCCTTGAGCGTACCGCGGTGAACACGTCCTACAGCGATACGGCCTGTATATGAAGAATAATCGAGTGAAGTGATCAGCATCTGCGGAGTACCTTCCAATTGTTCCGGAGCAGGAATGTTCTCTACAATACAATCCAGCAAAGGCACAATGCTGTCTGTCTGCTCTTTCCAGTCCGTACTCATCCAGTTGTTCTTAGCCGAACCATAGATTGTCGGGAAGTCAAGCTGCTCTTCAGTAGCATCGAGGCTGAACATCAGATCGAACACCATCTCGTGTACTTCGTCCGGACGGCAGTTCGGCTTATCCACCTTATTAATAACAACAATCGGTTTCAATCCGATTTCCAAAGCTTTCTGTAATACGAAGCGCGTTTGCGGCATCGGACCTTCAAAAGCATCAACCAACAGAATACATCCATCGGCCATGTTGAGCACACGCTCTACTTCACCACCGAAGTCGCTGTGTCCCGGAGTATCAATAATATTAATCTTAGTTCCGTTGTAATTGATAGAAACGTTTTTAGAGAGAATCGTTATCCCTCGTTCACGCTCCAAGTCGTTGTTATCCAGAATTAATTCACCGCTTGTTTGGTTGCCGCGAAACAAGTTTCCGGCTAAAAGCATTTTATCGACGAGAGTCGTTTTCCCATGGTCAACATGGGCAATAATTGCAATGTTTCGAATATTTTGCATAGAATACCTATTATTTGGCGACAAAGGTACAAAAATTGGATTAGAAAAAAGGGATAGTATAGAAAATATTTCCTGCAATTCATTGTGGGATAAAAGATAATGCCTATCTTTGCACGCTCAAAGAAACATTTTATAGATCAATAATTTTATTAATTATGTATTTAGACGCTGCTAAAAAGCAAGAAATCTTCGGTAAGTACGGAAAGTCTAACACTGATACTGGCTCAGCTGAGGCCCAGATAGCTTTGTTTTCATACCGTATTACTCACCTGACTGAGCACATGAAGCTCAACAGAAAAGATTATAGTACAGAAAGAGCTTTGACTATGTTAGTAGGTAAACGTCGTGCTTTGCTCGACTACCTGAAAGCAAAAGATATCACCAGATATCGTGATATCATCAAAGAGCTTGGCTTGCGTAAGTAATCACTTACCGCGAACAAAATTTAAAAGCCGTTTCTTCCATCGGGAAGAAACGGCTTTTATTTTTTACCCTTCCCCTTGCTTGGATATAAAATTTCATTAATTTTGCAGCAAAACGAATTAAATTATAACCTTTTACCAGGAAAATACATTCAAACATTATGGATACAAGTAAAATCGTAGGAGAAAAGATAAAATCACTCCGTGAGAACAAAGGAATCTCAATAGAAGAACTTGCCGAACGCTCGGGACTGGCTATCGAACAGATAGAACGTATCGAAAACAATATTGACCTGCCGTCATTGGCACCGCTTATCAAAATAGCCCGTGTATTGGGCGTACGTCTGGGGACTTTCCTCGACGACCAGGATGAAACAGGCCCGGTTGTTTCGCGCAAAATGGAAGCAACAGACACGATCAGCTTTTCAAACAACGCCATCCATTCGCGCAAACACATGCAGTACCATTCACTGTCCAAGTCAAAAGCCGACCGCCACATGGAACCGTTCATTATCGATGTAGCCCCTACACAAGACAGTGATTTCGTGCTATCTTCCCATGAAGGAGAGGAATTCATCATGGTCATGGAGGGAGTTATGGAAATCAGTTACGGAAAGAGCACCTACTTGCTTGAGGAAGGCGATAGTATCTATTATGACTCCATCGTCCCTCATCACGTTCATGCCTACGAAGGACAGGCTGCCAAAATTCTGGCAGTGATCTATACACCTATTTAATGATCAATGATCAACGATTATCGCTCCAACATACTAAAAACATGCAACTATACGAAAGAACACTCGGTCAGTGGCTTGAACATTGGGCCGAAACAACACCCGACAAAGAATACATTGTATACTCCGACCGTAACCTGCGTTTCACCTGGAAGCAATTCAACAAACGGGTGGACGACATGGCGAAAGGATTGATTGCCATCGGAGTGGAAAGAGGTACCCATGTAGGCATCTGGGCGGCAAACGTTCCGGACTGGCTGACTCTGCTATATGCCTGTGCAAAAATCGGTGCAGTCTACGTGACAGTAAACACCAACTATAAACAAGCTGAACTGGAATACTTGTGCGAGAACTCGGACATGCATACACTCTGCATTGTTAATGGAGAGAAGGACAGCGACTTTGTTCAGATGACCTACAATATGCTTCCGGAACTGAAAACTTGTGAACGCGGACATCTGAAGAGCGAACGTTTCCCCTATATGAAAAATGTGATCTATGTAGGACAAGAGAAGCACCGCGGGATGTACAATACACAGGAAATCCTGTTATTAGGCGATAATATAGAAGACACCAGACTCAATGGACTCAAAGCCTGCGTTGACTGTCACGACGTGGTAAATATGCAATATACCTCCGGAACAACCGGTTTTCCCAAAGGGGTCATGCTGACACATTACAATATAAGCAATAATGGTTTCCTGACCGGCGAGCATATGAAATTCACAGCCGACGATAAACTATGTTGCTGCGTACCTCTGTTCCATTGCTTCGGTGTAGTGTTAGCCACCATGAACTGCCTGACTCACGGCTGTACCCAGGTGATGGTTGAACGCTTTGACCCACTCATCGTACTGGCATCCATCCATAAAGAAAGATGTACCGCACTCTATGGAGTACCTACCATGTTTATCGCCGAACTAAATCATCCGATGTTCGATATGTTCGACATGTCGAGTCTTCGTACAGGCATCATGGCCGGCTCACTCTGCCCGGTAGAGTTGATGAAACAGGTGGAAGAAAAAATGTATATGAAGGTGACCAGCGTATACGGACTGACTGAAGCAGCTCCGGGTATGACTGCCACCCGCATTGACGATCCATTTGACGTACGCTGCAACACTGTAGGACGTGACTTTGAGTTCACAGAAGTAAAAGTACTTGATCCGGAAACAGGTGAAGAATGCCCGATCGGCGTACAGGGAGAAATGTGCAATCGCGGATATAACACCATGAAAGGATATTATAAAAACCCACAAGCTACAGCTGAAGTGATAGATAAAAACAATTTCCTGCACTCAGGAGACTTGGGAATCAAGGACGAAAATGGAAACTATCGCATCACGGGGCGCATCAAAGATATGATCATACGTGGAGGGGAGAATATCTATCCGCGTGAAATCGAAGAATTCCTCTATAAGCTTGAAGGAGTAAAAGACGTGCAGGTATCAGGCATTCCGTCTAAAAAGTATGGAGAAGCAGTAGGCGCCTTCATCATTCTGCACGAAGGGGTAACCATGCAGGCATCAGACGTGCAGGACTTCTGCCGTAATAAAATCTCCCGCTACAAAATACCCAAATATATTTTCTTTATTGATGAGTTCCCTATGACCGGAAGCGGAAAGATACAAAAATTCAAACTGAAGGATTTAGGATTGAAACTCTGCGAAGAACAAGGTATCCAGATTATATAAAAACAGACATGATAAGTGATTAACCGGAGAGAAATTCCAAACGTTAATCACTTATCATTATCGCTTCACAGGTAAAGTAAAATAAAAGACAGTTCCTTTGCCCTGTTTGGAACGTACCCAGATTCGTCCGCCCATCTTTTCGACAAGCATACGGCAAATAGTCAGTCCCAACCCTGTGCCTTGCACAAAATCATCTATCTTTCCGAAACGCTGGAAGATCGTAGCCACCCTTTCTGCAGGGATTCCTTTCCCTGTATCCGATACATAAAACTGCACCATATCGGCCTTTTCCTGAAATCCGAAATGAATTTCTCCGGCAGAAGTAAACTTAATGGCATTGGTGATCAGATTGACCAAAATCTGCGAAATGCGCTCCCAATCTCCTTGTATGCATAGCTGCGGATCTACTTCGTCCAACATAAGTCGAACTTCTGGTTTAACCGATTTCACATACAATTCATGCAATTGCAGACAGATATCTTTCAACTTCACAGGATGATAAGAAAGTTCCAAGGAACCGGCTTCAAGGGCAGAAAGATCGAGAATATCATTGAAGAGATTCAACAGGACAGACGAATTGTGCTCTACGATATCGGCATATTGCCGCTTTTCATACTCATCGTCCGCCTCGATAATCAGTTTGGAGAAACCTACAATCGCATTTAGCGGAGTGCGTATTTCGTGGCTCATATTTGCCAGAAACGAAGATTTCATCCGGTCGGCCTCTTCGGCCTTGACCCGGGCCGCTATCAACTCTTTTTCCGTCTTCTTTGTTTCGGTCACATCCCATGACACTCCAATGATATAAGGATACCGTCCTCCTGAAGGAACCACTGTTTTCATGGTGGTCACTGTACGGGCTTCACCACTCATAGTGGTATAAGTTTCCAGATACTCAATGCGCCCCAGCTCCATCGCTTTCAAATCATCTTGCCGGAGACGCTCCGCATCCTTTTTATCCGGAAATATCTCCGCATCTGTACTCCCCACGGCCCTCTCGACAGAGATACCCGAATATTCGGCAAAAGCTTTATTCCAATAAAGATAACGAAAGTCGTTCCCTGTATCTTTCACAAACAAATAGACAGGAATATTATTCAGAATATCATTCATCAACGAATTGAGACGTACGATCTCACTTCGCTGAGCCTCGTTGGTTCTTGCCATTTCAGTCTCTTGTGATACATCACGGCACATACACAACAAATATTGATCATCCAACGGAAAAATACGATTTTCATAATGGTGAAGAACACCGTCCAACGTTAACGAATGTTCGGCTATCGAACTCTTTCCGGTACGAATCACCTTATCCATGTTCTGACGAACACTTTCATAAGCTTCCTCAGGAACAATATCTCTTACATTTGAATTTATAATACTCTCGGCTGTCGTACCTTCAACATGATTCGTAGTAGGTGATGAAGCTAACTCTACTATATTGGCATTATGGTCAAAAACAGTAAGCATATCGGGCAAAGCATCCAAAATCCGGGTACTGTACCGCTCGCGAAACCGTCCTTTTTTAAGAGAGTCGAGTTCAGAAGAGAGCCCCTCTACTTTTTTCTCCAATTTCTCTACAATCTCCAGTAGTTCTTCTTTTGTTTTATGCTCGTAGTATCCCATGGATTTCAGTCTGTTTAAATCTATATTGTTGTATATAGCATTTGATTACTTGCAAATATAATACATAAATCTGAAAAATATCCTACAAATCGAAGTTATTATTGATTAAAAAATCCGATAGCTTTTGCCCTACTATTCAGAATGTTCTATCTTTGCACCACTTTATATTTTAAACAATTTACATTTATGTCCACAGAATTATTCTCTACCCTGCCCTACAAAGTGGCAGACATCACACTTGCCGACTTTGGTCGCAAGGAAATCGACTTGGCAGAAAAAGAAATGCCCGGCCTTATGGCTCTTCGCGAAAAATATGGAGAATCCAAACCGTTGAAAGGTGCCCGTATCATGGGTTCGCTGCACATGACAATCCAGACTGCTGTCCTGATTGAAACGCTGGTGGCTTTGGGAGCTGAAGTCCGTTGGTGCTCTTGCAACATATATTCGACACAAGATCATGCAGCAGCAGCCATTGCAGCTTCAGGTGTTGCTGTATTTGCCTGGAAAGGTGAAACTTTGGCAGACTATTGGTGGTGTACCTTGCAGGCTCTGAACTTCGAAGGAGGTAAAGGGCCGACAGTGATTGTCGACGATGGCGGGGATGCCACAATGATGATCCATGTGGGCTATGAAGCAGAAAATAATGCTGCCGTATTGGACAAAGAGGTACATGCCGAAGATGAAATAGAACTGAACGCCATACTGAAAAAAGTGCTGGCAGAAGACAAAGAACGCTGGCACCGGGTAGCGGCTGAAGTGCGCGGAGTTTCGGAAGAGACAACGACCGGCGTGCATCGCCTATACCAGATGCAGGAAGAAGGCAAGTTGTTGTTCCCTGCCTTCAACGTAAACGACTCGGTTACCAAATCTAAATTCGACAACCTGTATGGTTGCCGCGAATCACTGGCAGACGGCATTAAACGTGCCACAGACGTAATGATTGCCGGTAAAGTAGTTGTAGTATGCGGTTATGGAGATGTAGGTAAAGGCTGTTCACATTCCATGCGCTCTTATGGGGCCCGCGTGTTAGTGACAGAAGTCGATCCCATCTGTGCACTTCAGGCCGCTATGGAAGGTTTTGAGGTAGTGACCATGGAGGACGCCTGCAAAGAAGGTAACATCTTTGTTACCACAACCGGTAACATCGACATCATCCGTATCGATCACATGGAACAGATGAAAGATCAGGCCATTGTTTGCAACATCGGTCACTTTGACAATGAAATTCAGGTAGATGCCCTGAAACATTACCCGGGTATCAAACGTGTCAATATCAAACCACAGGTAGACCGTTATTATTTCCCTGACGGGCACAGTATCATTCTGCTGGCAGACGGCCGTTTGGTAAACCTGGGCTGCGCCACAGGACATCCCTCTTTCGTGATGAGCAACTCTTTCACTAACCAGACACTGGCACAGATCGAGCTGTTCAACAAGAAATACGACATCAACGTATATCGCTTGCCGAAACACCTGGATGAAGAAGTAGCCCGACTGCATCTTGAAAAGATCGGCGTAAAGCTGACCAAACTGACTCCTGAGCAGGCTGCCTATATCGGAGTTTCGGTTGACGGTCCATATAAAGCCGATCACTACAGATATTAAAAAGTTACGATTGGACGATTTACGAATAACGGTTAAGCCGGATTGTAAATCGTCTAATCCTACAGTCAAACCTCAATCATAAATTGTAAATCGTCTAATCGTAAATGAAAAAGTTTCTTCCAGACCTTATTGCCATTCTGGCATTCATAGTCATCTCTTTCATCTATTTCTTCCCGGCGATCACTGAAGACCGGATTCTCTTCCAGCACGACACCGTAGCCGGAGCCGGAGCCGGACAGGAAGCTAAAGAGTACTATGAAAAAACAGGTGAACGCACACGTTGGACAAACGCCCTTTTCGGAGGAATGCCCACCTACCAGATGTCCCCAAGTTACGACTCCACCGAGCCACTGACATTCGTACAAAAAGTATATCATCTTTTTCTCCCAAACTACGTATGGCTCACATTTATCATGATGCTCGGATTCTATATCCTGCTAAGGGCATTCGGCATACCGGCATGGCTCTCGGGGTTGGGAGGAATTATCTGGGCCTTTTCGTCCTACTTCTTCATTTTGATTGCTGCCGGACATATCTGGAAATTCATCACCCTTGCCTATATACCACCTACAATAGCAGGTATTGTACTTGCTTACCGGAAAAAATATTTGTTAGGAGGGATTGTCACTGCTTTGTTCATGGCCATGCAGATTCTGTCCAACCATGTGCAAATGACCTACTATTTCCTGTTTGTCATTCTCTTCATGGTAGGTGCATTCTTCGAAGATGCCTGGCGCAAAAAAGAACTTCCCCAGTTCTTCAAAGCTACCGGTGTGCTGATTATCGCCGGATTAATCGGTGTATCCATCAATCTTTCGAGCCTATACCACACTTACGAGTATAGCAAAGAAACGATGCGTGGCAAAAGTGAGTTGAAATATGAAGGAGCTGCCGCAAAGCAGACAAGCAGCGGGCTCAATCGTGATTATATCACCCAATGGAGCTATGGCATCGGCGAAACATTCTCATTACTGGTCCCCAATGTCAAGGGAGGCGCCTCGGTGCCATTGTCACGAAGTGAAAAGGCAATGGAAAAAGCCAATCCGATGTACAGCAGCCTCTACTCACAACTGACCCAGTACTTCGGCGACCAACCCATGACAAGCGGTCCTGTCTACGTAGGTGCTTTTGTACTAATGCTTTTCATTCTGGGCTGTTTCATTGTAAAAGGTCCCATGAAATGGGCACTGTTAGGAGCCACCATTTTCTCTATCCTGCTTTCGTGGGGTAAAAATTTTATGGGGCTGACAGACTTCTTTATCGATTACATCCCGATGTATAATAAGTTCCGCGCCGTATCCTCCATTCTGGTAATTGCCGAGTTTACCATTCCCCTGCTCGCAATCCTCACCCTGAAAGAGATACTTACCAAGCCGGAGCTGCTGAAAGAGAAACTGAAATATATCTATATCAGTTTCGGACTGACCGGGGGACTTGCGCTACTTTTTGCCATTGCTCCCCGCCTATTCTTCCCGACTTATATTCCTGCTAACGAGATGGCAGCCCTGCAGAATGCTCTGCCCGCCGATCAGTTATCACCTATAGTGGCTAATCTTGAAGAGATGCGTGTGCACCTTTTCACTTCTGACGCTTGGCGCAGTTTCTTTATCGTTACTATCGGTACCCTGCTCTTACTGGCTTACAACGCAAAAAAACTGAAAGCGACCTGGACTGTTGCCGCTATTGCCCTGCTATGCCTGGGAGACATGTGGAGCGTAAACAAACGCTACTTGTACGACGAACAGTTCGTCCCGAAATCCGAACAGGCTGCAACGTTCCGGAAGAGTCAGACAGATGAACTGATCCTGCAAGATCAATCACCGGATTACCGTGTATTGAACTTCGCAGGCAATACATTCGAAGAAAACAATACTTCTTATTGGCACAAGAGCGTAGGTGGCTACCATGCTGCCAAACTCCGCCGTTATCAGGAAATGATAGACCATCATATTGCCAAAGAAATGCAGGCAGCCTATCAGGAAGTAGCAACAGCAGGCGGTCAAATGGACAGTGTGAACGCAGCTAAATTCCCTGTACTGAATATGCTGAATACAAAGTACTTTATATTCCCTGCCGGGCAACAAGGGCAAACAGTCCCCATTGAAAATCCATATGCTTTCGGCAATGCGTGGTTCGTAGATAAAGTACAGTACGTGAACAATGCGAACGAAGAAATCGATGCCATCGGGCAAGTCGACCTCCAACAAACCGCTATAGTAGACTCTAAGTTTAAAGAGGCCTTGAAAGGGGTGAACGAGGGCTACAAAGACTCACTGTCCACCATCCGGTTGACCGGCTATGAACCCAACCAATTAGTATACGAGACTTCCTCGCCCAAAGACGGTGTAGTTGTATTCTCGGAAATATATTATCCGGGATGGACGGCAACCATTGATGGCAAACCTGCCGATATTGCCCGTGCAGATTACATCTTACGTGCTATGAACGTACCGGCGGGTAAGCATACCATCGAAATGCGTTTTGATCCGCAAAGCCTGCACGTCACAGAAGGTATTGCATATGGAGCGATGGCATTATTGCTGATAGGAGTAATTATTCTGGTATGGATCAACCGGAAAAAATATGGAGAAAGCATAAAAAAATAACCGTCTACAGAGAGCGGTTCATCATTTACAAACACGAACTCCTCAGACAGAAGTAGTCTGAGGAGTTTGTGTTTTATTCTATACGTAATTTATTATTAATTCTTTCAGACTCTCTATAACCTCTTTTTCATTGATGACATCTAAAAAAGAGTAGCCTCATCGAAAGTGATAAATTCCGGATTCATATACACCGCTTGAGTTATTAAAACACATTATTTTTACCCAACACTTAAATCAAGACCTTCAATATCGCTTAGGAAGCTATTCTGTAAATTCAGCAATGCGATCATAAGAACAGCCTGTATCAAATGTGCCATACCTCTTATGCCATTCATCTATATTCAACCGATTCATTGCCCCTAAATTCTTTGAATAAATCGTAGAATCAGCTACAGAACTATTCAATGGACGACACAAGGTTATAGAAAAAACATTCTGACATCTTGTTCTATCTTAGAGATTAAACATCAACCAATACAAAAAGGTTGCAATAAAAATATATTCAAGTAAATAAATCCGCGATAGCTTTTTGTCATTTTGTCTAAATGTATTCTAAACACCCTTTAGAGTCGTTTTTTTGCACACCATAACAAAGAAAGAATAAAAAACTCAGAAATAGCGTTGTTCTAAAAATTACATAGCCACCAAATACAGTGAAATACTATAAGAAAGATAATTAGCCGATCCCATTTACTATTCACAAGAAAGCCAGATAACAAATGAACGTTCAGAATGATATTAAAAAAAGAGGCCTCTAAAACTTTATTATAGAAAAAAAAGCCACTTTCTTCCCCTGAATTAAAGGCTTTTCCAAGAAAAAAAGTGCGTTTTTCATCAGAAAACAAACTTATTATTAATAAGAAGTTAACTTCCTACTCTCAGGAAATTAATTCTCTGCCGACAGGAAGTTAGTTATTTGCCAGCAGGAAGTTAACTTCGTGCCGGCACCTCTCACATTATTTCCCGGTAACAAGTGATCTAAAAAGAAATATCCGATGATTCCTCCTCTATTTCGCTACATTTCGCCAAAGTGGATGTCAGCAAATAAGTAGAATATCAAACATTTTGATACCAAACCACATTTTAAACCATCAAATTAAAAGCGCCATCCTTCCTCTGAATAGAGGATAAAGGATGGCGCTTGATATAACTTCTTACTAAGCACCTTCTTACATAGCAGCAGGTAACGTTACCTTGAAATTTGGATTTTCCGTATGTTGCCGGTAGATAATTCCAACCATTTTCTTCACAATATCCGGATTCTCGGCAGCTACATTATGGTCTTCATGGATATCTGTTGCCAAATTATAAAGGAAAGGAATACCTTTCTTAACAACCATTTTCCAATCTCCCATGCGTACGCCTATCTGGTTCGTTTCATTAAATTCCCAATAAAGAAAATCATGTTTCTTCTGGTTCTTCTTACCCAACAGAGTCCGGGCAAAAGAGATACCATCAAAATAATCGGATTCTTTCTTCTTATTCACATATTTTTTCGGGAAATTCTTCACACCCGTCAAATCACACAAGGTAGGCATGACATCGTAAAAAGCACATTGGTGATCATTCACTGTTCCGGCAGCAACCTGACCGGGCCAACGAACAATAAACGGAACACGGATACCGCCCTCGTAACACTGGCGTTTCAAGCCACGCAACTTCCCGTCACGCCCGAAGAAAGTGGGATCGGCCCCGCCTTCCTCGTGGGGACCATTATCACTGGTAAAGATGACAATCGTATTTTTATCCAATCCTTTCTCTTCTAACTTCTTCAGGACCTCACCCACATAATGGTCCAAACGGGTGATCATACCTGCAAACTGCGCATGTACATGGGTGATAGCGTTATATCGGGACCCCTTCTGACCACCAAAAGCTTTATCATCAGTAAACTGTGTCTTGTAATGGTTCAGAATAGAGTCTTCCGGCTGCACCAGTTCTGCGTGAGGCAAAGTATAGGTGAAAACACCGAAAAAAGGTTGATCTTCATTCTGTTTATCGATCCATTCCATCGCTTTCTGATGAATCAAGTCGGCTGAGTATTGAGTACGTTTATGATAATCGGGACCGTACATCGGATATTTGATATTCTCTTCCATCACAACACGTACGACACCCGTATCGCCCAACGACTGGCTATAACGGTTCAGGAAATTGGGATAATAGAGGTGAGCCTGAAACTGACAGATATATCCGTAATATTCATCGATTCCCCTTTTATCCGGAGTGGACACAGAACCTTCGTACCCCCCTGCCCATTTGCCAAACATACCGGTAGTATATCCGTTACCTTTCATGATCTCAGGCAAAATGATATGTTCCGGATCATAAGGGTGTTGTCCGACAACCGAGAATTCTTTATTATCGCCATACATCACCGTAGATGCTTGAGTCCAATACTCTTTATTGCCACGTACTTCACAATGTCCGGTATGCTGTCCGGTCATCAACGACGCACGCGAAGGTGCGCTCACCGGACTTCCGGCATAGGCTTGCGTAAAGCGCATACCTTCACGGGCCATGTTGTCGATGTTGGGCGTACTGATGTATGGCTGTCCGTAACAACCCAAATCTCCATACCCCATATCATCGCACATGATAAAGATGATATTCGGTTTTTGAGGGTCATGTGCCTTCTCTTGATGGGCAAATGCTTGCGAGCTACCCAGCCCGACAAGCAATGCACTGCTATAAATGATTTTCTGGTTCATTCGTTGGGTTTATTTCGATTTCACCACAGATTACACGGATTTTCACAGATTAATAATTTATTTCACTGAGAGCTAAGTTAAATAATCTGTGTAATCTGTGGTGAGTTTGGTTCATTTATATTCCGCTTCAGTTATTCCCATCCCGGATTGTTAGGTGCAAGTGCAGGATTCAGAATAATCTCCTGGCTGGGAACTTCATAAAGATAATATCTCTCCTGCCAGCCTTCGCCTGCTTTGATAGGGTCGGGTTGCAGATAGATATATCCTTCTGTCATGGCTCCGTCGGCAGGATCCGGTCCGCCGGTCGTTTCATCCAGCAAGAACTGGGCACCATGCCTGAACTTATCTTTCGTCATCCACATTCCTTTGAGCTGACGATTAAGGAACCAGGGAGCCATTCTCCAACGACGGATATCATAGAATCCGAAGCCTTCACCCATTAACTCGATAATACGTTCACGACGGACTTCCCACAAAACAGGATCTACCAGAACACCTTGTTCATTACCTTTCGGGTAATAGCGGCCACGATTCGGGTCAAAGCTATCGTTGATCTCGGCAACCTTCATATCTGCCACACCGGCACGTTTACGTAGTTTATTGATAGACTCGTCGGCCACTGCCTGAGTGAACTGCCCTGTCTCGCACATGGCCTCAGCATAATTCAGCAATACCTCTTCGATTTTGAAGATAGGTTTATCCGATGTGTTCAGAGTGATACCTCCATTTCGGTTCGTTTCCCAGTTGCTCCAGTTCTTCCAGAAGTAATATCCCGAACGGCTTCTCACGAAACCTGTAGCTCCGATACCTCCCATAAAGTTGGGTGAAGAAGGAACCAGTGAGGCTGCCCAATTCTGTCCGGGCAGACGTTTCATACCGATACCGGGGTTATCACACGATTCGTTAGGTCCCATTATGTCAATGTATTCACGGTCGGCAGGATCATCGGTATAATCCCATGTTCTGGGATCATCTTTCGTCTTGGCCTTTGCTTTTACTTTATACGGAGGCATCACCACATGATATAAACGCGGGTCACGGTCGCGGAAAGTAGCGTATGGCGTTTTGTCTCCATGATAGTTCTCAGAAGTAGCAATCGGCTTACCGTCCTTACACAGATAGAGATCAACTGTGTGCTGGTTCATCTCCACATTATGGCTATCCATGTGTTCCAATGCACTGAAGTTGGCCATCTTGATGTCCTGAACAAACTCCATGTACAGGATGACTCCCGGCACTTTGCCCAAATCTTCTGTAGTCCACATCTCCCCATATCCGGCTGCAGGCTGACCGTCTGTTCCGTAGTAAAGAGTAGGATAATCATTCATCAACAGGCGAGACACCCGGATACATTCGTCAAAGAACTTCTGGGCACCCTCCATTCCGTGATATTTGCGCCAAGTGGCTTCACGCAACGTAAATCGTGAGATAGCTGCACGAATACAATCACGATTAATGGTATTCGCACCGTCTTGTTTCTCAAAATCCCCGATATTCGCTTCAGCCCATTTCAAACGATTCAATACGGAGTCTGCTACAATCTCACGGTCAACACGGGGGCCGTAAGCTTCGGGAGAACTTTCGTTAAGAACCGTATTGACCCAAGGCACTGCCCCGAAACGGTTGATAAGCTCCATGTACCAATATGAGTGGAAGAAATATCCCACCGCACGCCAATGGTCTTTTTCAGCATCAGTCATTTCTGACTTATCGATATTGGCAAGCAAGATGTTAGCACGACGGAATGTGCCGGAAAATCCCCAGCCATTGCCCGAAGCCACACTCTGCACCCTTCCGAAAGCATAGTCATTACCTGACTCATTGGCACGACTCTCCAAGTATCCGGCATTCATATCACCTGCGTAACAAGATCCTTGCCCGGTTCCGTTGATAGTATTGGCTATATTATTGTCTTTGAATATCTCATAGCAGGGCCATGCAAACGACTTAAAGTTATCGTAAGATTTAAAAGCATTATTCTCTGTCAGACTGGTGACAGGCGCATGCTCCAAAAAGCTGTCATTACATCCGGCCAGTCCGATTCCGGCTAAAATAGCCAATGATAGATATATCTTTTTCATTTTTAATTCTTGGTTATGCGTTTATAATGTAAAGTTGATACCGAACGAAACAGTACGGAATGCCGGATAGTTCCAGCTCAAGGTTTCAGGATCGATACCTGAAGGCAATGAAGAGAAAGTTGCCAGATTCTCTACACTGACAAAACCCTTCAACTGATTCAAGCCGATTCGGGATATCCATGTTTTAGGAACAGTATACGACAAAGTAACGTTCTTGATGCGGAAGTAAGCGGCGTTAGATAAGTATCTGTCTGTCTTACGTCCATAGTTGGAGCCGACTGTCGGATTCTGTCCGTACATACGTGGATATTTTGCATTCGGATTTACAGCAGTATAATCTCCATTGGCGGCATCTACCGGTTTCCAGTAGTCGGTCAGACCGTCAAATAACGGTTGGTACTTGATATCATTCACTGAGTAAATGTACATCGGGAATACCAGGTTGTTGGCAATCCATGCATCACGTTGACCGGTACCCTGCATCATAATATTCAGGTCGAAACCTTTATAATTGGCACCGAGAGTAATACCATACAGGTATTTAGGCAGGCTATTACCTATTACTTTCTGGTCACCGGGGTTATCCAATGTACCGTCTCCGCTGTCGATCTGGTTCGTACTCTTATCGTCATCACGGAGATTCTTGAATTTCAAGTCACCGGGACGCGGGCTGACACCTTTAATAGAGGCTACCCCGTCTTTAAGTTTCCAGCTGTTGGTATCTACAAAATCATCTACTGTATAGAATCCGTCTACTTCATATCCCCAGATCTCACCCAGTCTTTGTCCCGGATAGAAATTACTCAGCAATTTAGAAGCAGCATTATCATCGTACTTAGTGATTTCAGAGTAGCTGTCAGAAAGATTGAATCCGACACGGTAGTTGAATTTACCGATGCGGTCTCTCCAGTTCACAGCCAGTTCCCAACCACGGGTACGCATATCAGCTGTATTCTGGAAAGGAGAACTTGCACCCACAACAGCAGGAAGCTGCATACCCGGTGCCAACATTCCTTTTGTGTCACGCTGATACCAATCGAACACAGCATTCAGACGATTGCCAAACATGTTCAGATCCAAACCGATATCAGTAGTCGCTACTTTCTCCCAGGTAAAGCTTGTACTTACCAGATTCGGCAAAGAGTTAATGGCAGTTACATAATCACCGCCTGACAACCAGCCGTTGTACTTGTTACTGACACTCATAGTCGGGAAATATGCATAGTTCACTACATTCTGGTTGCCGATCACACCATAAGATGCACGAATCTTCAGACCATCAATATAATTGCGTGTAACCTCCATAAACTTTTCCTGAGCCACGTTCCATCCCAAAGATACAGACGGGAAGAAACCGAAACGGGAATCTTTCGGGAATTTGGATGATCCGTCATAACGCCCGTTCACCTCCAGCAAATATTTATCCATGTAGTTATAATTAACCCGGAAGAATCCGCCACGAACAGAATATTCATTATAGCTGTCTGTCGCTTTCAGGTCACCAGTACCTGAGCCTAAGGCCGGCACTTCGATAACAGCTTGATTGTAAGACAGCACATTTACTCCTTCCGTATATTTAGACTCCTGGTTGAAACCGGCCATTACGCTAAAATGGTGGTCCTTCTTAATATCAAACTTATATGTACCATAAATATTGAAGGCATTGTAATCGGTGAACTGTTTTTCTTTCTGCAAATAGTCTTTTGCAGCATTCCAGATGTTGTTACCTCCCTGTATGTCTGTATACTGAGTTTTTCCGGTATAGAAATTATAGTCATACATGTTTTTGTCAAACGTGTATTCAAATACCCCTTCAAAGCCTTTGAATGGCTTCAAAATAGATTTCACGAAAACACGCGGATTGTCATATGACTTTTTCCATTTATTCGCCAACAACACCTGATTGCGCGGTGTATTGAAAGGCAAATCCTGAGAGATTGTAGAACAAACGTCCGCAGGCATATTACCTTCCGGTTGATAAGAAACCTGATTACTACCGAACATGCTTCCCAGGCCGGAACTCGGTTGTGACTGATTGGTACGCGCATAGCTCATTGTCAGCTCCTGAGTAAACCATTTGGTAATATCAGCAGAAATATAAGAGTTGATATTCAGACGTTCATACGTATCTTTATCGGTAATCAAAACACCGTCCGTAGATACATATCCGGCTGACATACGGTAACGCAACTTATCTGTACCGCCGGATACAGAAAGATTATGATTCATCTGGAAACTGGTCTCCATAAAATTCTTATATGGATCATGTTCGTTCAGATAATACAAGGCTCCGTCCGTATCGGCAAAAATACCATCACCTACAGTTTTGATAGATGAAGGATCCTGCCTGTACTGTGTCAGGTATTCCTTCCATTTTGAAACACTGGGTGAACCATAAGACCAATAAGCATCAGAATATCCTCCATCCTGATAAGCCTGCAGGTAATCCATTAACGATGCTTGCTTCGGCAGATTCATTGCAGTAGCAAAACCGAAATTATTGTTATAGTTCAGGCGGAAAGCCGTAGCTTCTTTCGGACGCTTAGTAGTCACCAGAACCACACCACCGGCCGCACGAGCACCATAAATAGCTGCCGAAGCAGCATCTTTCAGTACCGTCACCGTTTCGATATCTTCCGGATTCAACATGTCGAGGCTACCCTCTACGTTATCAATCAAGATAAGAGGCGCGACATTGGCACCATAGCTTCCGTCGCTATTCTTGATACCTACTGAATAGGCACCACGCAGTTGGAATGACTTTCCGCTACCCGGTGCATTCCCGCTATTAGATACCAGCAGTCCCGGAACCGTACCTTGCAATGCATCGGAAGCTGTCATAATAGGACGGTCCCCGATAATCTCATCCATTTTGATAGATGAAACAGCACCTGTCAGGTTTGCTTTCTTTTGTGAACCGAAACCGACTACCACTACTTCGTCTAAGGTACGAGAGTCATCTTTCAGCACTATCTTCAAAGGAACACCGGCCACGGCTTTCACTTCTTGTGTTACATAACCGATATAAGAGATAACGATAACAGCACCCGGATTTACCGACAAAGAGAAATTTCCCTCTACATTACTGATCGTACCATTCTGGGCATTGTTTTTTTCCATAATGGTAGCACCAATAATCGATTCTCCCAGGTTATCCCTGATATTACCTTTTACAACGATCTTATTACTCTGCTGTGGTGTGGAAACTACCTCCGGAGCACTCTTCAGAATAACTTCATTGCCCTTGATGACATAGCTGATACCACTGTCCTTAAACAGCACATTCAGTACCTCCTCTATGGAGCCTTCACAATTGATGTCACGGATCTTTGCATTGCCCAAATCGGCTGCCTTGTAAAAGAACGTATATTTACTGTTCTTTTCAATAACCTGGATGGCCTGTTTAATGCTCATTGCCTTTCCCTGCACGGCTATCTGTCCCTGCACGGCAAAAACGGACATAGGATACAGGAGCATAAACATAATTACGCCTGCCAGAAAACGCCTGTTACAGACGCTAAAACATTGTCTCATGTCTTTCATTTTTTTGATTATACGATTAATTAGTGATTGATAAAAAGCGATTATTTATAAATAATGATTCTCTGTGTTTCTTTTCTAAATTTCAAATTCATATTGATACAAATCTTTTCGATAACTTTAGATGCGGGGTCATCATAACGCATATAGCCTGTGAACAAGTCATTTCGGGATACTTTCTCGTCGAGCTCTACCGGAATATGGTAAATATCATGAATGGCTTCTATCAAATCATCCATACGCATGTCGACAAATTTGTAACGTCCCTCATCCCAACTGATATTACCTATATTCTTTAATATCACTTCATCCTTTTCGGGATGAAAAATAACCTGTTGCAAAGGTTTCATTTCAATCTTCCTCTGCGAAGCCTTAGCGTTGAAATCAACCTTTCCACTGAAAAGAGTCACTTCCGCACCATACTGCCGGGTGGACTGAACACGAAAAACCGTCCCTTTGACTTCTACAAATGCCTGATCAATATATACCTTAAAATTACGTCCCTTACGTTTGGTTACCTCAAAAGTAGACTCTCCCTCCAACCAGACTTCCCGTTTATCCATAAAGTCCTGTGAAAAACGGATTCGACTTCCGGCTTGCATCCAAACCCTTGAACTGTCGGGGAGCACGTACAACCGGCTATTTGAAGAAACAATCTCAGTATACTCAACGGCATGTTGCGAAGTGACAGGCTCCTCATTAAAAAAGAAGATACTTCCCCCAACAACCAATAACACTGTAATACATGCAGCGAGAGCAATCTTCAAGTATCTGAGCTGGAGCCGTTGCTTACGTTCAAAAGGAGTCTGACATTTGGAATCAATCTTATTCCAAATCCTACTTTCAACAGCAGCAGCATCCACTATATTCCTTGCAGCATCAAATTGTTTTTTCATCTTTGTCTCCACAACATCCCAGTGCGCCAGCTCTTCTACTTCTCCCGGAGAAGACTTACCGGCAATCAATTTGCGGACAAGCCGATCGTATTTATTAGAAATCTTCATATTCTTTATATTTCTTTCCAAAAGCCCAAGCTATATTTATAAATCTATCCATAAATACACAATTTATAAAATTCCCCCCTATATGTTTTCCGCTTTTTTTCTGTTTTATAAATTGAGTATGCTATATTTGTAATCCAAACGTAACTCTTAATGAACGAAAAAGAAGCAATTATTAAACTGAAGACCCGCAATGATAAAGCTGCCTTTGCATTCCTGTACCACTCTTATTGGGCTAAGGTTTACAACTTTACGCGACTTTATGTCACTTCTTTGGTTGATGTGGAGGAAATCGTTCAAGAGGTTTTTATTAAAATCTGGGAAAGCAGAGAGTCTTTGGATGAAGAGCAAAACTTTGCAGGATATCTGTTCATCACCATGCGTAACCTTGTTTTTAACCGCTCCCGCAAGAATCTGAACGAGGCTTTCTACCAACTGTCAGTGATAGAAGCAGTAGAAGAGTCATATGATATAGAAGAAGAACTGGATGCAGCCAATCTACGGACACATATCGAATCACTTATTTCAATGTTACCACCCCGGCAACAGGAAGTATTCCGTCTGAGCAGGGACGAAGAACTTTCTTATCGTGAAATTGCAGAGAAACTGCAAATATCAGAAAGAACAGTGGAACACCACATATCCGATGCTTTGAAGTTTCTAAGAAAAAACATCAAGCTTTACACATTATTCCTTTCATTATAAATGAAGTAGCGCTGCTCTTCCCCGTTGGGACAGAACAGCGCCGATCATCAGTTTTTATGAAAAACGAAACTTTCTTTCATAGAGAGGTATTACACTTACATAACAATTCTCTCTTCACAGAGATACTATTAACACTATATATAAACATGATGATTTTCATTAATAAATCAAAAATAAACATTTCTATAAAAATAAGAAATGGAAATCGACTAATAGAACAATTTAATCGATCAAAATGTTCTCTACATTTTCAGTAAACGTTTACTCAAATACCTTACCGGATACCAGACAGATAAAAATCCGACAGTAAATACGGTAATAAATATCACGATGACATCCCCCAAATGAACACTGACCGGATAGGAATCAACTACAAAATTACCTGCAGCATTACCTCCACCCAATGAAACTATCCCGTAGGCCATCTGAACCCAACATAGAACCAAGCCGAGTATAATCCCGATTATAGCCCCATAAAAGGAAATCATACACCCTTCGAAAAGGAAAATACGCGAAACAAGCCGATCGTCAGCTCCCAATTTACGAAGTGTATTCACATCTTCCTTTTTATCCAGAATAAGCATCGACAGCGAACCTATCACATTGAAACAGGCGATCACGAGAATAAAGGTAAGAAACAAATACGAAACCAATTTCTCTATCTCCATGATGCGAAACACATCCTCCTGCTGCTCGTAACGGTTACGAATAACAAAACCATCTCCTAACGCCTTCCCGATCTTTTCTTTCACTACAGAAATATTAGATCCCGGCTTTAGTTTCAGTTCTATTGCAGACACTTCGGTAGTATAATCAAGCAAACGCCGGGCAAAATCCAACGAAGTGAGAATATACTGTCCGTCATACTTCTGCTGATTGACTACAAACACTACACCGGGCGAATACAAATAATCCATATTAAAAGAAGCAGCCGGATTTGCAAGATTAACCTTTCCATTCCTTTTAGGAATATATACCTGCAAAGGATCGACAAACCTGATTCCAGTCCCCAATGTAGAGACAAGCTCAATCCCCATCACTCCATAATCCACAACAGAATCGTTCAACAAAAACTCGCCTGCTCCATAAAGGATACTATCTATCGCAGTCAACTGCTCAAAATTATCTTGTACCCCCTTTATAACAGCCATTGTTTGACGATCCTTGTATTGCACCATCGCATTCTCTTCAAGTGTTTCAGTCAACACATCTACTTCCGGCATCTGCCGGATAGCCTGAATACGCGGGTCCTGTGCATCGAAAACTTTCCCTTCGGCAATCGTCACTTTCAGTTCCGGATCAAACACAGTAAACAGATCGGCTACTGTATCCTGAAAACCATTGAATACGGAAAGTGTACACACCATTGCCATCGTAGCCAATGCTACTCCACACACGGAAATAGCCGAAATGATATTAATGGCATTGTGTTTCTTCTTTGAGAAAAGATATCGCCGGGCTATGTAGAAGGGAAGATTCACTTCAACAAGGCATCTATCTTTTCAATGTAGTCCAGCGAATCGTCCACAAAAAATTTCAATTCGGGGATAATGCGCAACTGATGACGAACACGGGTACCGAGTTCGAAACGGATGGACTTCATATTATTATTGATATTCTTTACCATTTCTTCGCTTTTATCAGAAGGGAAGACACTTAAATATACGCGGGCAATGCTCATATCAGGGCTGATACGTACAGCACTGACAGATACCAACACACCGGGCATGGCCTTGGTCTGCAACAGAAAAATCTCACTGAGTTCTTTCTGTAACAAACGGGCTATCTTATTCTGTCTCGTTGTTTCCATAAACTTTCTACGTAATTATTTTATCAAACAAGCAATTAGCACTTGTTACAATAGAACACAAAATTAGAGAAATATATCGTTTGACAGATAAAATATGTACTATTTTTAATCTTCATTATTGAATTATTCTTCCAATGCTAAAGAGTAATCAACTAATACACATCTCACTTTTTACGAATAATGGTCAGTCCATCACGCAAAGGGAGGATTACTTTCTCCACTCGTTCATCATGTGCCACCAATTCGTTGAAAGCCTTAATACCGATGGTCTGATAGTCGTTGTTATGTGGCTCTTCCAGCACATGACCATCCCATAAAGTGTTATCGGCTATGATATATCCTCCGGGAGAAAGATGCGCAAGAGTCATCTCATAATATTCAATATACTTACGTTTATCGCCATCCACAAAAGCAAGGTCAAACGTAACTCCCAATGCAGGTATCAATTGGAGAGCATCTCCAATGTAGAATTTAATTTTATCAGCATAAGCTGAATTTTCGAGCCAGGGACGGGTAAAGTCTTCCTGTTCGTCATTTATCTCAAATGTGTGGAGCATTCCACCCTCCTCAAGTCCTTCGGCCAAGCAAAGGGCGGAATAGCCACTATAAGTTCCTATTTCTAATATCTGACGAGGCCGTATCATACGAACAAACATCTTCAACATACGCCCCTGCAGATGACCGGAAGCCATACGGGGACGCAGAAGCTTGACATGCGTATCCCGATAAAGAGCTTTCAGGTATTCACCTTCTTCATCGATATGCTTTAGGATATATTCGTCTAAAAGATCGGTCTCTTTCATCTCATCCTACAGATAACGGTTGCTATTAGGCAATACACTGTCACCGGCATGCTTCAAAGCATCTTCCACGACATTGATCTCAAGGAAAGAGGTTTGTGTCCCGGCTTTACCGCTACTCAGATAACCCACCATATCAGTAGGATGTAAACGTCCTTCTTTCAATAAACGACGCAGAGCGGCAAAATAATACTCCTGTCCGTTGGCCAACTCAGGCATGTAGATCGCCTCCACTCCATAAGAGAGTGCCAGGTGACGCATCGTTTTCTCCTTATAACAAATGGCAAGCACCGGATATTTACCACGGAAAGCAGCCAGATTACGTGCAGTGCGCCCTTGATAGCTATCAGTAATGATAGCGCGTATTTTTAGTTTAGTAGTTGCTTTCACAGCCTGTTTGGCAAGGAAAGCAGTCACGTCATTACTATTCTCATCCAGAGGAATACGGATATCATTTTCTTCCAATTTGTCTTTTTCAGCCTGCGCAGCAATCTTAGTCATGGTTTTCACAGCCTCCACCGGATATTTACCATACGCGGTTTCACCACTCAACATCAGAGCATCCGTACGATAATAGATAGCATTCGCAATATCGGTTACTTCAGCACGAGTCGGACGCGGATTATTTATCATCGTATGTAACATCTGTGTAGCTACGATTACCGGCTTCTTGGCAAGAATACATTTACGTATCAATGTACGCTGAATTCCCGGAATGCGTTCCTGTGGAACTTCAATACCCAAGTCACCGCGAGCTACCATCACTCCATCAGCGACTTCCAGAATCTCATCTATATTATCTACACCTTCTTGATTCTCTATCTTAGCAATAATACGGATATCGCTGTTGTGTGCATCCAGAATTTCACGAATATCAAGCACATCCTGACGGTTACGTACAAAAGAATGTGCTATGAAATCGATATCTTTTTCTATCGCATAAAGAATGTTATTACGATCTTTTTCAGTCAGAGAAGGCAGGTTGATGCGGACCCCGGGAACATTTACACTCTTACGGCTCCCCAAAGTTGCTTCATTCTGTACCTCACAAAGCAAATATTCGGACGTTTTATCAATAACCCGCAACTCAAGATCACCATCGTCAATCAAAATAGTCCCACCTATATTCAAATCGTGTACGAAGTTCGGATAAGAAACGGCAATACATTCACGGGTAGTCTCACGTTCGGGATCCCCCACAATTTTAACCTTCTCGCCAATCTGATAAAGTATTGGTTCCGCATTGGCAGTGGTACGTACCTCCGGGCCTTTAGTATCCATAAGGATAGCGATGCGATTGGACACGGTACGAACATTGGCAATCAACGCTTCAAACCCTTCACGACTGGCGTGAGCTGTGTTCATACGAACCACATTCATCCCTGCATCAAACAACTCTTTTATAAAATCTACATCGCAACGTCTGTCTGAGATGGAAGCTACGATTTTAGTCTGTTTCAGCAACATAATCTATCTACCTATTTTATATTTATACCTATTTATCTAATAAAGCCTCAAGTGCCAGACGATATGAGTTCAATCCAAATCCACAAATCACACCTTTACAGGCACAAGCAATCATAGAAACATGACGGAACGACTCGCGGGCATGAACATTGGAAATATGAACCTCAATCACAGGAGAGGGAACGGAACGGATGGCATCCTGCAAAGCAATGGAAGTGTGCGTATAAGCTCCTGCATTCAAAATGATTCCATCCACATCGAAACCGGTCTGCTGAATTTTATCTATCATTTCTCCTTCAACGTTCGACTGGAAATAATCCAACTCCACATCGGGATATTTTTTACGAAGCTCACCTAAATACTCTTCAAATGTAACGCTTCCATATATAGAAGGTTCACGCTTGCCCAAAAGATTAATATTGGGACCATTAATAATTTGTATCCTCATAACACAATCCTGCTATTTTTAATACCTTTGTCTTCGAGAACAATATTTCAAGATGCAAAGGTAGAAAAAAGAAATGAAATTAGACGAAAAAACAAAAAAGAAGGATGTGCAAGGGTTGATTATCAAAAAGTACCAACAGTATCTGAAACTGGAAAAGTCATTATCCAAAAACACATTGGATGCTTATTTGACGGATTTGGACAAGCTATTGAACTTTTTATCGGCCGAAGGTGTGGATATACTGGAAATCAGCCTGAAAGACCTTCAGCGTTTTGCAGCCGGACTGCATGATATCGGTATCCATGCCCGGTCACAGGCACGCATCATTTCCGGCATCAAGTCTTTCTTCCATTTTCTGATAATGGCCGATTATATAGAAGCTGATCCGAGTGAATTACTGGAAGGTCCCAAGATTGGTTTTAAACTACCGGAAGTATTGACTGTAGAGGAAATAGACCGTATCATCTCAACTGTAGATCTGAGCAAAAATGAGGGACAGCGAAATCGGGCAATATTGGAAACACTCTATAGCTGTGGTTTACGGGTTTCGGAATTAACCAACTTAAAACTATCAGATCTTTATTTTAATGAAGGATTCATTAAAGTAGAAGGAAAAGGTAGTAAACAACGATTGGTGCCCATCTCCCCCAGAGCCATTCAGGAAATAAAATACTATTTCATGGATCGAAACCGGATTAACATAAAAAAAGATTATGAGGATTATCTGTTTTTAAGCAGACGGGGAACACACCTATCACGTATCATGATCTTTCATCTTATCAAAGAACTGGCCGATATGGCAGGTATCACCAAAAACATCAGTCCACACACATTCCGGCATTCTTTCGCAACCCACCTTCTTGAAGGAGGCGCCAACCTGAGAGCTATTCAATGTATGCTCGGACATGAATCAATTTCGACCACCGAGATTTACACACATATCGACCGTAATATGCTGCGAAGTGAAATCATAGAACACCATCCGCGCAACATCAAATATCGGCAAGAAAAAAGGCATTTCAATAAACAATAAAGTCTGGTTTGGCGTTATTTAGAGAGAGAAATAGTGCTGAACAGCTCAGGAATGCGACAGTTTTCATTAAATTATAATAAAATTAAGGGTGTATTTGCCTAAATGTATAAGAATTAATATCTTTGCGTGGCATTTATGGGCAATCCACAGATGCGTATTGAATAGACAAAATTTCAATTACAAACATTTAATTTATACCTAAAATGATCAAGAAGTTGTATTTGCCTTTACTTATGGCATTGGTTGTTGCATTGTCATCATGTAGCAACAAAATGGGTGCACTGTCATCTGATTACTTCACTACGACTCCTCAGGTACTGGAAGCTGTAGGTGGTAAAGTTCCTGTGACTATCAACGGAAAGTTCCCTGAAAAGTATTTCAAAAAGAACGCAGTTGTTGAAGTAACTCCGGTCCTGAAATGGGAAGGTGGACAAGTGAAAGGACAGCCTGCTGTATTCCAGGGTGAAAAGGTAGAAGGTAACGACCAGACTATCTCTTACAAGATGGGTGGTAATTACACGATGAAAACTACATTCGACTATGTTCCTGAAATGGCTAAGTCTGAACTGTACCTTGAATTCAACGCAAAAGTTGGAAAAAAAACAATCGCTATCCCTGCAGTGAAGATCGCAGACGGTGTGATCTCTACTTCTGAATTGATTAACAATACTTTGAGCAGCGCTAATCCGGCTTTGGGTGACGACGCTTTCCAACGTATCATCAAAGAAGCACACAACGCTAACATCATGTTCCTTATCCAACAGGCTAACATCCGTTCAAGCGAATTGAAAACCGCTAAGGAATTCAACAAGGAAGTTGCTAACGTAAACGATGCAGAAAACAAAAAGATCAGCAATATCGAAATTTCGGCTTATGCTTCTCCTGATGGTGGTGTGAAACTGAACACAGGTTTGGCTGAGAACCGTGAAGGTAACACAACTAAACTGATCAATAAAGACCTGAAGAAAGCTAAAATCGAAGTTCCGGTTGATGCTAAATATACTGCTCAGGACTGGGAAGGTTTCCAGGAACTGGTTTCTAAATCAAACATTCAGGATAAAGAACTGATTCTTCGTGTTCTGTCTATGTATCAGGATCCGGAACAAAGAGAGACAGAAATCAAAAACATCTCTTCTGTATACAAAACTTTGGCTGACGAAATCCTGCCGCAGTTGCGTCGTTCTCGTTTGACTTTGAACTATGAAATCATCGGTAAGTCTGATGAAGAAATCGCTAATCTGGCTGCAACAGATCCGAAACAGTTGAATCTGGAAGAAATCCTGTATGCTGCTACACTGACTAACGACCCAGCAAAGAAGGCTGACATCTATACAAAAGCTTCTCAGCAGTTCCCGAATGACTACCGTGCATTCAACAACTTGGGTAAACTGGCTTATCAAGCAGGTGATTTGGACAAGGCTCAATCATACGTGAAAAAGGCAGAAAGCATTAAAGCTGCTCCTGAAGTAAACATGAACTTAGGTTTGATCGCTCTGGCTAAGGGTGACAAAGCTGCTGCTGAGTCATACTTAGGTAAAGCTGCCGGTGCTAAAGAACTGAACGAAACATTGGGTAACCTGTACGTAGCTCAGGGACAATACGAAAGAGCAGTAAACGCATTTGGAGACACTAAAACAAACAGTGCTGCTTTGGCACAGATCCTGGCTAAGGACTACAACAAAGCTAAAAACACTTTGGCTGGTATCTCAACTCCGGATGCTTACACAGACTATCTGATGGCTGTTCTGGGTGCAAGAACTAACAACACTTCTATGCTGACAAGCAGCTTGAAGAGCGCTGTAGCTAAGAACCCGGCTTTGGCTAAGAAAGCTGCTACAGACCTTGAGTTCGCTAAATATTATACGAATTCTGATTTCATGAACATCGTAAAATAAGCGAGACTTAATTGAGAAAAATATAAAAAAGGAGTTGTCCTCCACATAAATGGCGGGCAATTCTTTTTTTTTATCTACAAAACCCTTACTTTCGCAGAAAAGAAATAAGAATGAGAAAGATAGGGATTCTATTTATTACCGTGTTTTGCCTGTTTGCCTGTAAAAGCAACAGCACCCAAATCAGTCTGGAAGGTGAACTTAAGGGACTGACTAACGACACACTCTACTTATATGGAACAGACGCTCTATATGATCGCATAGATACTATTTATGCACAAGAAGGTAAGTTTAGCTATAATCTCAACGTAGATTCGACAGTAATCGATACGCTCACAGCAACTGTACTCCTGATAAACGGGAATGTAGAGTATCCGCTCTTCCTGGACAAAGGAAACCAAATTAAGATAAAGGGAAATGCCAATGATCTCAGCCATTTGGACATAGATGGCAATGAACCGAACACAAGCTTGAGTCTTTTTATGAAAGAACAGAAGAGTTTGGGTCAGGCATCCAATAAAATGATGCAGGAAAAAGCCGAAACATTTATCCGCCAACACAACTCCTCACTGGCCAGCATTTATCTCCTCGACAAATATTTTGTGCAGACGCCACAGCCGGATTATACCAAAATAAAAGAAATAACCGAAAGCATGACGGGAGCACTCCTTGATCGTCCTTATATTGAAAATATCAGCGACTATATTGATCAACTGGAAAAAGTGACTGTTGGTAAATCTGCTCCTTATTTTAGTTTACCCAATAAAAAAGGTGAGAAGTTATCACGTTCAGCTGAAAAGTTCAGAGACAAATATCTTCTACTTAATTTCTGGGCTTCGTGGTGTGACCAATCATCCGAAACCAATACAGAGCTGAAAAGACTAAATAAGGAATATAAGAGAAACAAGAACTTTGCCATATTAGGCATATCGCTTGATATAGATAAGAAAGCATGGGAAACAGCCATCAGTAAAGATAGCCTGAATTGGGAGCAAGTATGCGATTTTACCGGTTTAAGCTCAGAAACAGCCAAGCAGTATGCAATACTGACGCTACCAACCAATATCCTGATCTCGCCAACTGGCAGAATTCTGGCAAGAGACATCAAAGGAGAAGCACTTACCAATAAACTAAAAGAATTACTGAAAACCGAAGAAAAGAAATCCGGAAGAACTAAACGCTAAAATCGAGTCACTAACCTCAAAATCATTAGAAACACGTGCTTATAAAAGTATTCGGAGCGGCTGTACAAGGCATTGAAGCAACCCTCATCACTATAGAAGTCAACAGTTCACGAGGATGCATGTTCTACATGGTAGGCCTTCCCGACTCAGCAGTCAAAGAAAGCCACCAGCGTATTCTGTCTGCCCTGCAAGTAACCGGGTACAAGATGCCTACCAGCAATATTGTTATCAACATGGCCCCGGCAGATATCCGCAAGGAGGGCTCATCTTACGATCTGCCATTGGCTATCGGAATGTTGGCTGCCAGCGAGACTATTTCATCCCAGAAACTATCTCGCTATATGATAATGGGAGAACTCAGCCTCGATGGAACAATCCAACCCATCAAAGGAGCTTTGCCCATAGCTATCAAAGCACGGGAAGAAGGATTTACCGGGTTAATCGTTCCTTTGCAAAACGCACGGGAAGCGGCAGTAGTCAATCACTTGTCGGTATACGGAGTGAGTAATATACAGGAAGTTATTGAATTCATCAATGATAAACACGAACTGACACCGACTACAGTCCAGACCCGTGAAGAATTTTATGCCTGCCAAAGTGACTTTGAATACGATTTTGCAGATGTGAAAGGACAAGAAAATGTGAAACGTGCACTTGAGGTGGCGGCTGCAGGAGGCCACAACCTCATTATGGTAGGAGCGCCGGGCAGCGGTAAATCGATGATGGCAAAAAGGCTGCCTTCCATTTTGCCCCCTCTATCCTTAGGTGAAAGCCTTGAAACAACCAAAATACATTCAGTAGCCGGCAAGTTAGGGCGCAACTCTTCTCTGATATCCCAACGTCCCTTTCGGGATCCACACCACACCATCTCACAAGTAGCTATGGTAGGCGGAGGCAGTTTTCCGCAACCGGGAGAAATCAGCCTGGCACATAATGGAGTCCTCTTTCTGGACGAGCTACCGGAGTTTAACCGCAGTGTGCTCGAAGTATTGCGTCAGCCTCTTGAAGACCGTCGTATCACCATTTCACGCGTAAAAAGCACGATCGACTATCCTGCCAGTTTCATGCTGGTAGCGTCTATGAACCCGTGTCCGTGTGGCTATTACAACCATCCGACCAAACCATGTGTCTGTAATCCGGGACAAGTACAAAAATACCTGAATAAGATATCCGGTCCTCTGCTGGACCGGATTGATATTCAAATTGAAATAGTTCCTGTACCATTTGAAAAGATCTCAGAACAACGACAAGGAGAATCCAGTGCAGCCATCAGGCAAAGAGTGATTAAGGCCCGACAGATACAGGAAGAAAGATTTGCTTGTTATCCGGGAACTTATTGCAATGCTCAAATGACAAGCAAGCAACTATCGGCTTTTGCACAGCCTGAAACAAAAGGTTTGTCACTGTTGAAAAGTGCCATGGAACGCCTCAATCTTTCAGCCCGCGCTTATGATCGTATCTTGAAAGTATCTCGTACGATAGCCGATCTGGAAGGAAGCGGACAAATAAAACCAGAGCATTTGGCAGAAGCCATCAGCTACCGGAACTTAGATCGAGAGAATTGGGCTGGATAATGTTATGAAGAGCAAAGTTATAATGAAAGAAAACCTCCTTATCACACTCTGTCTTATCTTGTTATCATATGGAATGACCGGATGCAAAGACTCTACACGAACTTTGCTTAGTAAGTCTGTAGAAATGGAAAAAATCTCTACAGACAGTATGCTGTTTTATCTTCAACAAATACAAGAACCAAACCATCTAACCAATAAACAGCGGGCTGAATACTGCTTCCAATTATACAAAGCCACATTGTGGAAAACTCAAAAGCCCAAAGATTCTCTACTTAAAGTATGTATCCCACTTTTTTTACAATATGGAGATACAGCCCAATGGTTACAGGCTCAACTGGAACAAGCTAACAGCTACTTTTACAAGCACCAGCCGGATTCTGTTTTACATGTCGCTTCATCCCTTCAAAACAAAAAAAAGTATATGACATATAGTCAACAGAGGTATTATTACAACATGCAAAAATTTGCCTACTTTAATCTAAAAAAATATTCGCAAGCCCTTGATCTGGCAAATAGCGTACTGACACTGAATAATCCATCTAATGATACTCTATCTTTATTTTACGACCATCGGAGCCGATTGGAAATATTAAAAAAAATGGGAAAGACAGACGAAGCAATAAAAGGATATTATAAGATGCTTGAATGGCTTGCCCCTTCAAAAGAATACCGTTATCTAAACTATTCCATAGCCGAAGATATTGTGAATTATCATCTACAGCAGCAAGATTTCAACAAAGCACTGGAATCCATGCTGGAGCTCCGCTCGTATCGCCGTAATCGTTATGACGTACCCTACTATCAATTGATCCGCGGACAAATATTCCAATCCTTGCACCAACTGGATTCGGCCCAATACTATTATAAACAAGCAGCTATCTCAACCTCACCATATATCGCGGCAGAAGCAACCTCCCGCCTGTTCCGGTTAATAAATGCGACACAATATCCTGAGCAGGCATATTATCTGGCAAAAAATGAAGATATACTGTATGGCAATCTTACATTAAACGTTAAGACAGAAGAGACTACCAGAAAATACAACGAAGCCAAGCTTCAGAATGAACTGTATCAACTGCGTCTCACTCAGCAAGAGAAAGAATTATGGATGATGGGAATCACAGTTATTCTATTATTCATAGCCCTACTGATATCATTTTTCTATCATCAGGAAAAGAAGAAAAGATTGCTATCGGAGCGAAAACTGCAAGCAGAACAGGCAGAAGAAAAGGCTCGCCGATTGCAACACGAGAATGAATTATTGCATAAAGAAGCTGAACTAAGTGCGCTACGCGAAAAAGAGATTTTCATGCGTAATAAAGAAAGTGAAATGCGTGAAGCCCTATTCCGTCACATCTCTTTCTTCCAGAAGCTTCCTTCCCTCCATACAGAAAACTCTCCGGAAGATGGTCCAAACAGCCGGAAAATCACTGTAAATGATGCAGAATGGAGCGAAGTAAAACAAGCGGTAAATGATGCATTTAATAATTTCGTTGACCGGCTGCAAGAAAATTATCCGCAACTCAGTGAGAAAGATATTTGTTTTTGCTGTCTGGTAAAGATCAATGTGAACATACAAGACCTATCGGATATCTATTGTGTCAGTAAAGCAGCCATCACTAAACGCAAGTACCGAATTAAAACAGAAAAGATGCATATTTCTGATGAAACTCTCAGTTTAGACGCCATTCTCCAAAGCTTCTGATAATAGTTGTCCGCCAGACGAAAAGGAAAGTCCACAACTAATACACTGAGCAACAACAAACTAAGCAACAGTCAAGCGTCTATTTTTGTCCGCCTGTTTTTTTGTCCTCCCTCCCACTAATAGCTAATTTTGCTATTACAAAACACGTTTGATTATTCATCTAATTATTTATGCTTATGAAAACCAGAATGATTTATCACAGTTTGGCAATCTGCTGTTTATTGCCAACTTTTGCTTTTACAACGGGGGACAACGATCCACTCGCAAAATCACCCACAGTTGCCAAACTTACGAATACTCCCAATGGCCCGTTGATCAGTTGCGACTTAAAAGCACTGAAAGATACCGTAAATTTCCCATTGAGCCAGTTGACAGAAGAATTACAAATTGTAAAACTCGACAATCGGGATGAAGCGCTTATTGGTGACTGGGTACGAACGACCATCGGAGAGAAATATATTTTAGTAAGCAATAACAAACAGACCCCTTACAAACTATTCGATCGTTCGGGTAAGTTTATTGCCACTATCGGATCGTATGGACAGGGACCAAACGAATACCTTAATACATATGCCGAACAACTGGACGAAGCAAATAACCGCATCTACATTTTACCCTGGCAAAGCAACAAGATATTGGTATTTGACTTAAAAGGCAATGCATTAGACCCTATTCCCCTATGTTTGCGAGTTCCCAAAGGAAAATTCCGGGTAAATACTGCTAAATCAGAAGTCACAGTCACCGTTTTGCCATTCCCCAACTGGCCTGCAGTAGTATGGACTCAAGATTTAAAGGGTAAGCGTAAAAACTTTGTAGCACCGGGCAGTCTTTCTATGCCACAGGATTTCAGCAACGAAGTATTGATGGGAAATAATACCTCTGCTTATGATGTCATGCTACTCAAAATCATGCCTAAACCAAGTGTAGATACTCTATACCACTATAATGCCGCAAAAAACAAACTGGAAGGGCGTTTTACTGTAAAATATCCATCAAACGATAATCTGCCTTGGCACGGTTATTATGAGATACCCAATCATTTCATAGGCGATGTATCTTTCCCAGTACAAGTAGACGAAAACACATTCTCCAGTTCTAAACCGGCTTATTACATAGTTAACAAGAAAACTTTGCACGGCAATTATGTGCGTCTTTACAACGACTTCCTTACTACTCCCAGTTCGACAATCTACCCTTCATTCAATAATGGGTATTATGTCACTAATATGGAACCACTGGCATTGAAAGAAATGCTTGAGAAAGAAGTCAATAAGAAAGGACTGGCAGCTGACAGAAAGAAAAAGGTACAAGACTTAATTAAGTCTCTCAATGAAAACGACAATAATATCGTATTATTCGCCAAATTGAGAAAGTAAAAGAGTGATTGTAAATAGTAGCCATTGATAACTTAAGGGAAGTGCCCCGGTGAATTAACCTTCGGCACCTCCCTTATTGTCAAGCCATTGCGAATAATTTTCTAAAATCTTATAATAAATTTCTGCTATATAGAATCTGTTTCTTCCCGAGACTGTATTTACCAAATGTACGTAATAATCTATCAATCACCCCTGCTATGCCCCAACAACCCGAAATAACAAATAAAACAGTTGGATTTGCAGGACCTTTTATAAATACATTATCTCTCTATATGCTTAATTATAAGAAAAATAGTCCGGTTGCTTCTCCGTATTGATTATGTATATGTAACTTATATCCTTTATTTAGCGGCAAACCTTTCATCGAGATAGTATAAGTCATATTCTCGATTGGATGGACGAGATCATGGACAAGGACAGTGTTATGTGCATCCTTAATCTCGATATTTACATTATCAAAAGTTGTATTAAATTTTATATACAATAACTCCTCTTCATAATTTATCGACGCTTCAACAGACGGTAAGCCTCTTACAACTTCCCAGCTTTCTGAAAGACTTATGTTCCGCTCCTGCACTGCGTTCAAAGATGTATTTTTTGTTATGGCTCTTGGAACCAAACAAAATAATAACGATAGAATAAATAGTAATTTTACTTTTTTCATAACTTGCTGTTTTTTTTGATTAGACACAGCAAAATTAATAGCAAATTTAATAAATACATCCATTTTGCTGCAATTAGGCATGGACAATCACATATTGAATATCAGTAACTTATATGATTTTTGATGGACAAAGGGAATAATGCCTATCTGTTTCTCAAGCAAATATTGTATTTATACCGAATAATTGGAAGTATATTGAAAAAAAGTAAAATCCGACACCGATTTTATGCTGTACCTAAGTTATAGATTAGTAAGTAAATGCTCGTAAAGAGTTGTTTTAGGTAAAGAGTTTAATCCAAGACGCTGGCGTAATCTTACTCTTTTTTTAGAGACAGAGTTTGGAGAAATACCCAACAAGTCAGCTTCAATATTAGAATCGAAATTAAACATAACCAGACAACAGTACTTCCACTCCTGTTCCGTAAGTTCCAGACACAGGCTATATACATGAGATTTGAGATTTGGAAATGTATCCGTACTCTCTTCCACTATGGAGTTCCATAGCTTTTCTGTCAATAAACCCTCTTCCCGGGGAGCTTTATGGTTGGTTAATTCCAACAGTTTTTTATAAATGGGGGAACTATTAATTTTCACTCTTTGCAACTGATGATATTTTTGTGTTAAATTGTCAATTTCTTCTTGCAATTCATTAATTGCACCCTCATTTTTATCTTTCAGGTCAACTAACTGGGACAGCTGCTGCCTCTTTTCTTCCAATTCAATAGTTGAATTCAATAATTCGATTTTCTTTGCAGCTAATTCTATCGTTTGTTTGTCCAGTTTGTTTTTTATCTTTTGTTTATAAAGAAAGTACATGAAAATTATAACACTCAGAAAGAAGACGCACATACAGAGGATTATGATGTAACGTTGTTGCTGGATTGTCAGCTCATTAACTTTTTCTCTTAATTTAAAGTTACTATACTTTTTCTCTATTTCCAACACTCTTGATACATGTTGAGCCATAGTAATAGAATCAACAGCACGTTGATACTCTTCCAGATTCTCTAATGCAGACTGGTAATTACCCTCTGCTTTATTAATCCTATAGTAAGCCTTTCTAATTGAAAATTCTCCCGGAGGGAATTTCGAAGAAACCTTGTTCAATGCCATTCGTGCTTTTTGGGGGAATCCCGTTTCTAAATATAGATTGATTAGCCCCAAATAGCTGTAAGTTGTATTAATAGAATCGTAGGAAACCGATTTTATATAATAGTCTTCTGCTTCTTCGTACCGTTTCAAATCACGATATATATTCCCAAAAGCATTTTCTATAATTGATTGAATCCTTTTATCACTTAAACCTTGTGCAAGAGAATCAGCTTCTTTTATACAACACAATGCTCGGTCAAAAGAATCCAAAGCACACCATTGTCGGGCAATATTCCTTATTGCATAGATGTGGCTTTTTCTATTTCCCGCTTTCTCAAACAATACCTTAGAGTCTTCATATTGATTCATTGCCATTTGTGGCATATCGTTCAAGTTATATAAATCAGCTATATACGTACAGATATAGCCTGAAGTATTAAACAACCCATTATTTTTGGCAGAATGCAAAGCTTCCACATAGTTACTCATAGCCTTATCATATTCACCGTCGGCATAATAAGAACGTCCCAAATAAAGCTGCATCTTCGCTTGATCTTCGGTGCTTCCATGTTTCATGTACCATGCCAGTGCACGATCCAGATCACAGGGAGAAGGCAGATTGTTATTGTTCAGTTTATCAGCAACTTTTCCTTTCAGCATACACCACAAAGAGAATTCGGCTATACTTAGAGCGTCAGGAGAAGGTATTCCAGCTAAAATTATATTGGCACTGTCAGGGTAAGTTTCGATTAACCTTTCGGCATTAAGTAATAAAGGCAATGATGGGTGTTGCTTTTCACATCCTATAAGTATCATAGTGAATAATAGTAATAGAATATTTTTTGTGTGTTCACTCATCATTGTCTGATTTTGGTATCTGCAAAGGTAAGTCCTTCATGTATATGATCAAAATACTATAATAGCCTCTAAATAAAGCATGAATCAGTCCCTAATTATCCCAATCTATAAAAATAGCTCCAAATAATCTCCTAAAGTTTTACAATCCTCTTCTGATGACAAAAGAGGAGCTCCCCTTCGTCATTGTGCAAATGCATACCGTTACCTTCACAATAACGGAAAAAACTACAATCCGCACATTCACCCTTACGTGCCCACTCACGATCACGGAACATCTGAAAGCGCTTCTCCCATACTTCCATAAAGTTATCTTTATAAATATTGCCTTGATGAAAATTACTGCGTATGCTGGGACAGGCTGAAATAGAGCCGTCGGCTAAGACAGAAGCCACACTGATACCCGCATTACACGAATAGAAATGATCACGTACTTCACTCTCATAATTACCAAGAAAGCCCTCACAACCATAGCTCAGATGGACACGCCCTTCCTTCCGTACCTGCTTGATAAATTCCAGGACTCCGGTAAATTCTTCATTTGTCAACTGAAATTCCGGATGACTGGCCGCACGCCCCACCGGAAAAATAGTAAAAATACGCCAGTTACGCACTCCTATAGTATACAAATAGCTTTTTAACTCTCCCAAATGAGAGTAATTCTTCCGATTGACACAGGTAACAACATCCCAGGTCAGTTCGGGTTCGTGCACCAACATCTTAATGGCCTCCAACGCCTTTTCATAACTATCCGGATTACCACGTAACCAGTTATGCTCCTCTGCAAAGCCATCCAGACTAATTGTAACAGCATGCAGCCCGGCAGCCATCAGACTATCGAGCCGTTCACGGGTTAAATATAGCCCATTGGATACAATTCCCCATGGATATCCCCTACGATAAAGAGCTAACCCCACTTTCTCAAGGTCATTCCGCATCAACGGTTCACCTCCAGTTATAATAATGTTAACCTCATTAGGATTGACATGCGGTGTAATCGAATCTATAACCCGAAGAAAATCCTCTGCAGGCATATCCTTCTGTTCCGACATTTTCCGGCAATCACTTCCACAATGTTTACATGCCAAGTTACACCGTAATGTACATTCCCAGAAAAGTTGACGCAACGGATGCAATTCCCGGAGATTGTTTCTCATTTTAAGGGCTATCTCCAATCCCAGGCGTTTGCGAAGTGACAATCGTCCCGGATTATTTTTCATCGTCTTTTGCCGTTTCCTTCTTGATTTGAATTGTTTTCTCTATAACTGTTTCTCCCCGATACCAATGGCTTCCGCCTGTAAACCCACCAACTTCTACATCTACGCTATCTTTAGAGTAACTGCCATTGGAATCACCATCCACATCACGGACGATAAAACGATATTTCTTAGACGGAAACTCTACCCTTTCAGTGGCAAAAGCCCCATCCTTATCAGTGATCAACGTATCCGGATAACTCAGCCATGCTCTGCCGTCACCTTCATGTACGGCTCCGGAAACAACTTCAATACCCGGAACAGGTTCCTGTGTATCAGCGTCGATAACTTTACCTTTCACCCGATATTTGGCAGAAGGCATACCATATTCGAGGGGCGTATCGCCCCCTCCATTGTCACAAGACATAAATCCAAGCAACACAAGTAGTCCAGAAAGTGCCCGATTACTATATCGCAGCCATTGTTCGTTTTTCTTTTTCATATATAGAATTCGCGTTTAAGTCCATCTCTTTTTAGTAAACGCAGGAATAAGTGTAATACTGCATCTGCTTTCCTTCTTTTTTATTCTGAAAACAGCATTTATTTTTCTATCCGGATACGGGCATCTACGGCAATAACCTCCTTATCAGTGGCCAGCAGAGGGTTCATATCCATTTCTTTTATTTCTGTAGCAAAGCGAAGTAACGTGGACAGACGTACAATAATTTCCGCGAATTTATCTTCGTTCACCCCTTTCTGTCCGCGAGTTCCCTGGATAATCTTATAAGCCCGAAGCGAATGAATCATCGAATAGGCCTCCTCATAAGACAAAGGTGCCAAGCCGGAAGAGACATCTTTCAAGACTTCCACAAAGATACCACCCAAACCGCAAAGCACTACATGCCCGAACTTCTCCTCGTATTTAGCTCCGATAAACAACTCAGTCCCTTTCAGCATAGGTTGCACCATGATGGCCCGCGCCTCAGATATCTGCATCATACGGTCGAACTCAAGTGCCAAATGTTGCTCACTTTTTATATTAAGTACCACCCCTCCTACATCCGACTTGTGTACAGGTCCCACAACCTTAGCTACCACCGGAAAGCCACAACGTCGGGCAAAAGCAAGAACTTCATCTTTATTGCCGGACACAAACTCCTCAACTACCGGAATACCGGCAGAATGAAGCAAGGCCTGAACATAATGAGGTTCAATATAACCGTTCTGCGGAATAGAATCAATAATCCGGCGAATGCGAGGTACATCTACTCCAAACAATTCAATCTCCGGCACAGCCGGTTTAGGAGCATTGATGATACGCGACAAAGCCGTGCCCAACATCACCTCATCGGCAAAGTTAACATGTCCTTTCTCCAAAAAAAAGGCTACTTCCTCACCGGCAGTTCGTACTGAAGGAAGAACCGGAAAAAGAGGTTTCTTACAAGTCAGCATTTTCTGGTGCAACACCTCATAGGTCTCAAACATTGTCACCAGCCCCGGCGTACCGAATATAGCAAGAATTGCATCTATATTCTCAAACTTTTCCTCACAATAATCAATGGCGATCCCCAAATGTTCAGGAGTTCCTGTTGCCAAAATATCAATTGGATTGCCTACTGAAGCACCGGGAAACAGCTTACTCTTCAACTCATCGGCAAGGGGACCCTCCAATTTCGGAACGTTCAGACCTCCTTTCGACAAAGCATCGGTCAACATCACACCGGGGCCCCCGGCATGAGTAACAATAGCAAAATTCCGTCCCTTCAATTCAGGCAAGGTAAAAATACAACCAACCGTTGTCAACTCTCCGCGTGAATAACATCGCACAATGCCGGCTTTACGAAATAAAGCCTCAACTGCCGAATCGGAACTGGCAATAGCTCCGGTATGTGAAGATGCCGCACGACTACCGCTTTCCGAACTGCCTGCTTTAATAGCTGCGATTTTACATCCTTTCCGAATTAACGAAGAAGCATGGAACAACAGTCGGTCGGGATTCTTAATGCTTTCAATATAGATAAGTTTAATTTTTGAGTCTTTTTGTGGATCGAAAGTTTCATCCATGTATTGCAGAACATCCTCTACTCCAATTTGTTTGGCGTTTCCTACTGACCAAACAGAATTGAACTGAAGACCTTTGGCTACTGCGGACTCCAAAATAAAAACAGCGGTAGCCCCGGAACTGGAGATCAGGTCTGCTCCTTGGGGGTTCAGGTTCGGAATGGGCTGAGTAAACACACTGTGATGCCACGTATTGAGCAATCCGATACAATTCGGACCAATCAGTGAAGCACCGTATTTATTAACAGTCTCAAGAATGCGCTCTTCCAATAAAGCGCCTTCCCGCGTTTCTTCTCCAAATCCGGCCGAAAGAATTATGAAAGCCCGCGTCTGCTTCTCTCCGGCCAGTGTTTCCACCACCTCCGGACAAAGAGCCGCAGGAATAGCAAGAATAGCGAGATCTGTATCGGGTAACTCCTTTGCATCGGCAAAAGAAGGCACTCCCTGCACTTCTGTTTCTTTGGGGTTGACAGCCCGGAGCTCTCCCTGATAACCACCGTTTATCAGATTCTTCAAGATAGCACCGCCCGGCTTATGTGTATTGTTCGACGCCCCTACCACAACAATGCTTTGGGGATGAAGTAACTGGGTTGTAATCATAGATTGTATATTATACGATTATTCATTCACAAATATATCGTTTTAGAAACAACCGACAAACAAATCTTACCTAAAAGATACAAAGCAAGAAGATCTCCGAACCGGACTCACTCATGTTTCAGGGAAATTAATACTATAACGGATAATAATGGGATTATCCTTAGGAGTCATTTGTTGCAATGCGGTTTTAAGTTGTCCTTCCGGTAAAAATGACACCAGTCGCATCGCCAAATAAAACTCATTCCATATATTATCAGTTCAAAATATAAATTCAATCACCAAACTCCGATTTCATCACCTCCTGTGCTTTGTCAAAAGCCTTATGAAAGTCACGAGAGATAATTTTCCCATCCGGTGAAATAAAAACAAAATAAGGTAGACCTGCAAAAGCAAAATCTTCTATAATCTTATGATTATCTCCCTTACTTTCTACTTCAGGCCATGGATGTGCCACCATATTTTCGAGAACAGGTTTCAGTTTCATTCCCAATACCTCGTCATCTTCTCCCACATTTTTATTCAGTTCACAAATAGTTTCCATATCATCCGTTATTCCAATAACGGAAAGATGATCCTTATATTTTTCATAGAAGGCAGTGACCCGCTTATCGACGGAAATAGAACCGGGACACAGCCCCCAATGATAAAGAAGAAGATATTTACCTCTGGCATCGTCAGAAGTGATCCTTTTCCCGTCAGTAGTAGTGACAGAGAATAAAGGAGCCTCATTACCGGGAGCAAGTCTTTCTATTGCCTCCACCTCCCGTCTAAATATCTGCCCATAATAACTATTCAGAGCCTCTTGGTTCATGTTCGACAGCACAGATTTCATTTCCTCCGGGGCAGCATACGAAACCTTTTGAAGATATTCCACTGTCACCCAAGTAGATGATGGATTGTTTGCTATCAATTCTTTTATCTTTTGCCGTAAGAGAGTGTAAGATTCTTGATGATTGCTACGAAAACGATTGAACTTATCAACGTATTCCTTAGCCTTCTCCATATCACCTTTCTTTCTTGCCTCATCGATAATCTTTCCATATTTTGCTCGTATGATTTCCAAAGAGTCTTCCAGGTGTACTATTTCTTTCAACGAAGGATCGTTATACAGTCCACCGCTAATGGTACTATAGTATATAAAATCAGTTTCTCCCTTTAGGTGATAGTCCCCTTCTTCCACAATAATCATCAGGGCTTGTCGTGAACTCGCTTGATATCCACCTGAAACGGGTTTATATATCATACTATAATATTGAGTATGTGGCTGTTCACCTGAGTAAAAGAATTTATTGGGATCACTTACAATTACGTTAAAAGCGACTTCCCCCTCCTCTCCTTTATAAGGAAGAGTGGTTTTCCGGAAGGAAAGAGTATCATTGGGCATTAATCCGTCTATCTCACCGGAAATGCTAAACTGATGACTTTCTTGGGCATCCGTGCCACTCACAAAAATCGGAAGAAAGAAAAATCCCAAGACAAGTATACACGAAAAAATTAGCTGCTTCATATATTTCGAATTTATGTTTTATTTCAAATAAAACGGTAACCGATTAATTCTTATAAACCTGATATTTAGGTATAAATATTAAAAATCCCCCTGCGAAATTCTCACCGGAAACCTTAAATATTATTCTCTATTTTTCACCAGCATAATCACCGGATTTGACTCTTCATCCAGTCCGGCAGCTATTTCTTTTAACTTCCCTTTCAATCCGTCATTTTTATACGCATCAACAATTTTGTTGGCTGCCAATGGTTGGATGGCTACTATTTCATCGCCATTCATAGGATCTGAAAGCATATCTACGTTTTGTTTTTCTACAAAATCACCATTGAGCACATTGGCTTCAAAAACTGCATTCTCCTGCTTGTCGTACATTAAATCGGTAATAAGAAATCCTCTTCCGGTAGTAAAATCAAAATCCTTCTTTACAGTATGCATAAAACAATAGCGGTCTGTAACAACTCCCATTGTGAGAAGTATCTCCAGATCCCTGGTAGGAGATTTTATAAGAAAAGGATTTAATTGATTCTTTTCCGGTACATAGTTATATACCGTATCAGAGGAAGTTTCAACAAGTAACCATTCTTTCCGATATGGAATTATAGAACGTATAGAAGTCATTGCAACCGCCCCACCCTTCTGTACAACCGGAGTTTTAATGACATCAAAAGGTATATAAATTTTTTGGGTGACACTTCCGTCTTGCTTCGATATTATCAGGTGATAGGATCTGTTTTCTTCTCTCGGTTGTCCCTCCTTATAATACAAAGACATATCATAACAAATCAGATTGTTCTTATCGTAATTAAATACTTCTAAATATTCACCACCTTCTACATGCTTAAAGTCCCGTTTAAAGTTTCCCGATAAATCATATACATATATTTTCTTTGTCGAAGCACAGTTGACAAACATTTCGTTGTTATCTTCATCTAAAATAATTCCGTTGATAAAACTATATTCTCCATCCCCCTGTCCTTTCCGGTTTATTTTTCTTATCCCTTTACCGGTTTTTCTGTCAAAAACAAAAATATTACCATCATGGCTCCAGTTTTTTACTAATATATATTTTTCACCTATAGCCATCACACTACCCTGAGTTATAAATTCATCGTTCGTTTCCAACGGGATATATTCTACATCCATAAGATCTTGAAGAACCAATTCTTTCTTAGGATAAGTTGTAGTAACATCCACTGTGATTACATTTGTCTTTTCCTCTTTTTCCACGCATCCCAACAATCCCATCATCAGGAATAACGACATAATAATCTCTACTCTTCTCATAATATATGTTTTAAGTTTACTCTTAGTTTGAATCTAAAGCGAACCGGAAGCCTCCATATTCATCATTATAGTTTCCTATATCATAATCAATATATGACACTCGACACCCCAGGGAAGTACCTCCCCAACTACCTCCCCGCAATACACGCCTAAAGAAAAGAGTAGCTCCTTTTAACGGCCATTCCGGACTGACAGATTTGCCATCATGATAATATTCTTTAGTGTACGTATCCTCGCACCATTCCCACACATTTCCACTCATGTCATACAATCCCAACTCATTGGGCTTTTTGAGCCCTACCGGATGTGTGGTTTTCATTTCTCCAGTTCCATCCTCTTGATAATTCTTAACATACCACGCCACCTCATCTATGTTATTACTTCCACTGTACTTATATCCTTCACTTCGCTTCCCGCCACGTGCTGCATACTCCCATTCTGTTTCTGTTGGAAGGCGGAAAGTTTTACCAGTAAGAGCATTTAGCTTACTTAAAAACTCGTGGGCTTCATTCCAGCTTACATTTTCTACCGGGCAATCATCACAGCCGGTATTTGCAGACGGATTAGAATCACTTCCCATCACGGCTTTCCACAATTTTTGTGTGACCTCATATTTACCCATGTAAAAAGTAGATACAGTTTCTTTATGCGCAGGCTTTTCATTGTCCTCACAATCACACCCTTGTTCATCTGTACATCCCATCATAAATGTACCGCCTTGTATTTGGATCATCTCAAAATCTTCTCCATTCACGGTAAACGTAACACTTTGTATAGGGTCTTGTACAGATTTGTTTTGCGTACAAGAAAAGGTGAGAAACAGTGCCCCCATAATTGTCAGGGTTCTGACTTTTGACATTCCGGTACAAGTACACAGATGTTTTATACTAAAAACAAAATCTCCCATTCTTTAATTCATTTAAAATTCTAAATAAGGCACATCTGTATACTACAAGATAGGATATTTACCGATTTGCCGTTGTGTATTTACGTATATCTCTTCAAATACCTTTTGCCTATGGTTTTTATAGATACAACGTATTATTTATTTCATGTGGTCGTAAATGTAGATAATTAATTCAAGCTTTTGAATAAAGTTGTTTTTTTATTTCCCGGAAGTGTTCAACAACATAATTTCACTTCCTAAAAAACACAACCTGGCAAAAGGAAAAGATGACAAGACGTGGCATTTCCACCTATTTTATCGTTGATTATCCGGTCTCATCTGTCAATAGTACACCGGCTTGCCACCCTCCAATAAGAAAGGACGCTGCATAGGCCCCATATATGTATATACCAGGAACAGTGAGCGGACAGGTACTTCTCCAAAATCGAGTGTACGGAAACAGGATATAAGGTCCGTCACCCAACTCCAAAACCCGCTTTACATCCTAAGTGAGAATACCACACACTCCAAAGAAATAACAACAACACTGTTTTCTACGAGTCAATCAAATTTTATCTAAGGAATTCTAAAATAATATTGTAAAATCTGGCGAAGATATGTTTTTGTTACGCTACTTTCATCTATTTGCGGAACATACGTGCTATTTATCCTAAAATTAGAATCAATTATAAAAAAATAGGGCCGTTCTATATCCGGAATACATTCATTCAGATTAGCACCTATATTAAATATTGGATATTTTATTTTTGAAATTCTTTTAAATTGCTTCATATAGAAATTACTATCATAATTTGTAAGCAATATAATATGATCAGCACCTATTGAGTCAACATACAGATTCAATAATTCTATTTGCTTATTTACACAAGTATTACAATTTAATTCAGAGTAACGTAACACTAACTTATTTCCATCAATAATCTTTGAAAGGGTTCTTTTATTCCCGTTAGTATCAAAGACTTCCAATGAAGGATTCAATACCTTCCCATTAGCCCTCAACTCATAGTTTCTAATTTCCCGCTCAATTCGATGACTACTCTTTTTTACAGAGTCTTCATTAACTAATCGTATAATAGTATCCTGCATCCTATCAGAGGTACTATTCCGTTTAAATATATATATGTTAAAACAGAGTAATAGTACACATATAATCAGAATTAAAAAATAATTAAGTTTCATCGTTTCTTATTTTACACTTTATAAGTACTGGATTATCATCTATATCCAGAGAATCAATTAATCTTTTCCATGTTTCTACTCTACCTTTATCTCTAAAGGTATTAGGACTAAAATGATTTTTCCACAAATTCAGGAGTTTAACAGGTAACCATGAAATAAAGTAATTATCTTCAATCAAAAAATTATGTGGAATAGTCAGATTACCTTCTTTCCTGACTCCCAATTGTCTCCCTATTTGATATTGCCCCGTTTTTTTATCAACTAACATATACCTATATTCCTTACCATCAACATAAGTACCTAACATCCATTGGTCTGAATGTTGAAGGTGAATTGGACCTCTTACATACCCCTCTTGGAAAGCTAAATCCATTATTTCATCTCCACTATGACTTTCTTTAAAATCATCAGGTATACTTCGTTTTGAAAACTTCAATGTATATACGGGGATAGCTTTATCTTTATTTACTTGATAGATTGTATCACTAAGGGCATAAAAAATAAACGACCGCTCACAAACCCGACTACATTGCTCCTCAATAGACCACGCACTTCTATTTACCGCAATTTTTTGAGAAAAAGGTAAATAAGACTCCATACTCGAATTTCTAAGATCAAGCCGATAGAGATTATAACATCCAGAATCAGCAGGGAAATATCCCGAGACAAAGTAAAGGATATCCGGATATGCAACAATCGAGTGATGATGAGGTTCATAGCGAATATCACCTACAAACCGATTTTCTTTTATACTATATACCAAATATTTATGAAGATTATAATCTTGAATCAGTAACGAATCTCCGGTTATAGTAAAATTACTAATTGTGCTATATTCTCCAGGTCCCCCTCCTTGGCTACCTATACTTTTTACAAATTTCCCATTTTTATCAAACATGAATATTTTTTGGCTAACATAAGGATCAGAAACAAAAATAAATTGATCGGTAAATGATACTTTTTTTATTTCTCCTATAAGACACTCATCACTGGTTTCCAATTTTATAATTTCAATCGAATCAGTTAAGATGCATGATAAATCCAAATCATCGGTAAAACGATCCGGATCTATTATAATGTCAAAAGTTTTATTTTGTTCCAAAATTCCATTTTTTGAACCAATACAACTCGCGCAAATAAATAAGAATAATAATAACAGATATTTTTGCATGTTTTCTATACTAATGCCACATGATTATTTTACCTCTCTACACGGCCAGCTATTGCATGTGCCACTAGTACCATCACAAATTCCTTTTTTGCCAGGAACCGTTACATTTATGATATGGTCCGCACCTTCAAGAAATACATCCTTAGAATAATTACAATCATGAGGAGTCGCCTCTCGATAGTCACTCCCTCCTCCTTCACCATCAGCTAAACTCTCAATACCCAGAAATGTCAATTTTTCTAATTGGTTTTCACCCCTTACACTTTTTGTAACGCCTATTAAAGTCGATACACTGGCAAATAGAATAATACCTACCATCCATTTTGTACTTCTCATAATCTATTAATTTATAGTTAATTATTTATGTTTCTCTTATTTCACCCGGCATCTAAATATGACGGGATTATCATCATCTTGAGATAAATCAATGATAGATTGTATTCTTTGTTTGTCAGCCGGATTAGTAAATTCAGCTTTATCAAAATACCTCCTCCATAACTTCAAACTTTGCATAGTATCCCAAAAAATCAGATAGTTATCCTCTATAAAAAATTCATTATTTATAGATTTTCTATCCAAACTATTAAAACGCAACAGTTTTCCCATCTGGGAGCTATAATCGCGCTTATCAATCAAAAAATATCTGAGTCCTTTTCCTTCTGTGTAAATTCCTAATATATATCCAGCAGATTGTTGTAAATGAACAATTCCGGAAATATGTCCTCCTTGTGTAGAAGATGTCTGGTCTTCACCATTAGGGAAGTGAATGACGCATTGAGGTGAGACTGTCAATTTATCAATCTGATATATGGTATCATTTGATCGATAATAAGCAAAAGACTTTAATTTATCTATCCGCCCACAAGGATGATTTATTGTCCAAGCCGGCTCGTTTGCAATACGATCTGCCGTAAAAGGCAAATAACCTTCTGTTTTCCGCATACTTAAATCATATCGGAAACAATTATAATCACCTATTGGAGAAGTAAAATAGTTAGATATAAAATAAAGATAATTATCAAGTGCAACCACTCCGGAATGGTGAGTATTATAGGGTATATCATCTTTAATTTCATCAGCTACCATATCATATACAACATACTTATTCTGATAATAATCCTGGATAAATACAGAATCCCCTTTTATCGTAAAATCTCCAATTACACTGTATTCACCAGGACCGCTTCCCTTATTGCTAATATAACGGATAAACTTGCCCTCTTTATCAAACAGATATATCTTTTGACTTACACGCGCATCCGAGACTAATATATACTTGTCAGTAAATGAAATCTTGTTAATAAAGCCAATAAGGCAACTATCCGTTGTCTCTAATTTGATTACTTCTATCGAGTCCTTCATCATAACAGAGATATCTAAGCTCTTCAGGCAACTATCCGGATGCATAGCAATAGTAGGAATAGGACCTTGCAATGTATTTCGCTGACAACCTATGCAGCAAAAAACTACTAATATAAATAAATACAGTTGTTTCATCCTCTATTTGATTATAACCAGACTTCTGTGCATGGCCAACTTCTACATGCCCCTTCCGTACCATCACAAATACCAATTCTGCCTTCAACAGGGATATGCTCTAACCTACCCGTGCTTTCATCAAAGACTTCATTATTAAGATAGCACACATGTTTAGTTGCTATTCTCATATCACTACCTATTCCACCTTCCGGAAAGGCGAGACTCTCAACATTAACTAACATAATGTCTTCTATTTTCTTATTTTTTTGATTACTCTTAACGATATTAACTACCGTAAACAGGCTAATTAGTAATACACCAATTACTGAAAATTTAACTTTCATATATTTCATTTTTATAATTTTGCGCAATATAATAAAAATAAAAACAAATCCAAAACATTTTCTTATTTATAATATAAAAACAGATACCGGCAAAAGTTTCATCTACCAATAGTACACCGGCTTGCCATCCTCCAATAAGAAAGGACGCTGCATATGTCCCATATATGTATCGCCGTATACCAGAAACAGTGAGCGGACAGGTACCTCTCCAAAATCCAGTGTACGAGAGTCTTTAGAGGTTACTTCTTTTAGCGGTTGCCAGCCATCTTTCCAATAAAGCAGCGTATAAGGTTCGTCACCCAACTTCAAAACCCGCTTTACATCATAAGTAAGAATACCATCCAGCAAAGTAGGCTGCCGAGTCGGAGTAATGAAGTGAATGCTATCCGGGGTCATCACAAACGGATCACCTATCGGAAACAACTTTCCCTCCTTATCCGCCACCTGAAAATAAAGTAATCCGTAAGGCAACACGCGGTGCAATACACTGTTATCTTTCACTCTTCCCTGCGACACTACCTTGAAAGTTCCACGATTAAAAGTAGCGATATAAGCCACCGTATCCGATGTACAAACAGGTAACCGGACACTGTCGGACAAATAATACTGGGTAGTCACCCCCTTCAGTAAGCGATTGACCAATTGCGCATTCCAACGGTTGCGCCCTATTTCCGGCTCCGGTTGGCGTTCATAACAAACACGTTGCACCAAAGGAGCCACCCATTGATTCCGCTCCGGTTCACGCTCATAAGGAGAAAAGTAGAAAAATTTTCCGTCTTCATCGGTAAAACTGTTGTAAGCATGCCCTCCGTTTACCTTACCGTGGTATGGAAGAATATCCAGATTCAAAGGAATCCCGACAGCACGCATCAATTGAACCGCATTCAATGCCAGATGATCACAGGTACCTCCGCCCAGCTTCTCTATCAACTCGATAGAGAAGTCCCCCGGTATTTTGGCAGCATCATGAAGATATTTCTTTCCATGTTGTGAGTTAAAGAAGAAAACGACCTCCTGCATGGTAGCTCCTGCCCGTGCCAGCGAATCGGCTGTCGCTTTATAACGTGTATAGTAATAAGAACGCCATCGGTCCAAAGGCTCCTGTTTTAACCGATAAGGCAATATATTCCGGCAAAACTCTCCAAAAGACAATTGTTTGCACCAAGGATATTTTTGCCAGACCTCAAAAGCTAAATCAATGTTTTCTATCAAATAGTCGGCAGTAATACACGTTAAGTCCGGTTCAGGCTCTTGCCGTATATAACAGCTATCACTTTCTTGAAGCGAATAACGGATCGTCCCTTTACCAATCATATTTTCTATCAAAAAGCAGGCAGCTCTATGTTTCAACGAATCGTCTTCGTAATGCCCTAATACTTGTTGAAGTTCCTTCCGATTGTCTCCTGCCATTGTGAGAGCCAACTTTAACGGAGCATCATGTATCGGCGAACAAGAAAAATGAAGCAAAGACAAAAGCAATATGCCAATAAAGTGTTTCATCAGAAATCAGTCTTTAGTTTTTCAAAGTTAACAAAATTGTTCTTTCCCAAAGATATATCTTTTTTATAACGATACAGAGAAAACAGTACGTTATTTTAATACATCCCGATTTGTCACTCCCAATTTTTCGGACACACTTTATATATAACATTGAATATACTCACCACGAAGTTAAAATCAGAAGTCCTAAAGATGGCATTCAAAGTTTATCCGAACCCTCAGAGAAACAGTTTCCTTCACACATCTTTCTTCATCTTAGCGTTGAAGATACACATCTTGGCGTGCAAGATATACATCTTAGCACGCAAGATGCACATCTCAGCAGCTAAGATGAACTATAACTACCGACAAGAACAAGTTTACTTCCGGTTCTTTAACTTTTTGAGAAGAACAGTGTGCTATTTATAATCAAACCCTTAACATTGATCTTTCCCTTAACGGACAATATTGGTCCATCACATCTATATCCCAAACCGGAAGCATGCAACCGGAGACACAAAAGAACTCTCAGTCCAACTGTTCCACCCCTCCATTTTATTCATTCCTTAAGATCATGATCTTTATTGAAATTAACAAAGAGTGTGGGGGTATTATTCAAATCATCCACCTTATTTATAAAGAATTCATCAGAAAGTCGTTATCTTTGCACGTTCCCAAGTAGATAACAATAAATACACGCAATATATCAATGGAAAAGAATTTTAAAAGAACTACCGTCACATCGGCACTGCCGTATGCGAACGGCCCCGTCCATATCGGCCATCTGGCCGGTGTATATGTACCGGCAGACATCTATGTCCGCTATCTGCGACTGAAGAAAGAAGATGTACTTTTCATCGGAGGTTCCGATGAACACGGGGTACCCATCACCATCCGTGCCAAAAAGGAAGGTATCACTCCGCAGGATGTGGTAGACCGCTATCACTTCCTGATTAAGAAATCATTCGAAGAATTCGGTATCTCGTTTGACGTATACAGCCGTACATCATCAAAAACACATCACGAACTGGCTTCCGACTTTTTCAAGACCTTGTATGAAAAGGGTGAGTTCATCGAAAAAACTTCAGAACAATATTATGACGAAGAGGCACACCAGTTCCTGGCCGACCGTTATATCACCGGAGAATGTCCGCATTGCCACTCGGAAGGTGCTTATGGCGACCAATGTGAAAAGTGTGGAACTTCACTTTCACCTACCGATTTGATTAACCCGAAAAGTGCCATCAGCGGAAGCAAGCCGGTCATGAAAGAAACCAAACACTGGTATCTGCCACTTGACAAACATGAAACATGGCTGCGCCAGTGGATATTGGAAGATCACAAAGAATGGCGTCCGAATGTATACGGACAGTGCAAAAGCTGGCTCGACATGGGTTTGCAGCCACGTGCAGTCAGCCGTGATCTGGACTGGGGTATTCCTGTGCCGGTAGAGGGAGCCGAAGGTAAAGTCCTCTATGTATGGTTCGATGCCCCGATCGGTTACATCTCAAATACGAAAGAGCTGCTTCCCGATTCATGGGAGACCTGGTGGAAAGATCCTGAAACCCGCCTGGTTCATTTTATCGGAAAAGATAACATCGTATTCCACTGCATCGTATTCCCTGCCATGCTGAAGGCTGAAGGCAGCTATATTCTACCGGATAACGTACCGAGCAACGAATTCCTGAACCTGGAAGGAGACAAGATATCGACCTCGCGTAACTGGGCAGTGTGGCTGCACGAATACCTGGAAGACTTCCCCGGAAAACAGGATGTATTGCGTTATGTATTGACAGCCAATGCACCCGAAACCAAGGATAACGATTTCACCTGGAAAGACTTCCAGGCACGCAATAATAACGAATTGGTAGCCGTTTACGGGAACTTCGTGAACCGTGCGATGGTATTGACACAGAAATACTTCGAAGGTAAAGTACCTGCTGCGGGCGAACTTACTGATTATGATAAAGAGACGCTGAAAGAGTTCTCCGACGTTAAAGCTGAAGTTGAAAAACTACTCGATGTATTCAAATTCCGCGACGCGCAGAAAGAGGCGATGAACCTGGCCCGTATCGGTAATAAATATCTGGCTGACACAGAACCCTGGAAGCTGGCAAAAACTGACATGAAACGTGTAGGCACTATCCTGAATATCTCTCTGCAACTGGTAGCCAACCTGGCCATTGCTTTCGAACCGTTCCTTCCGTTCAGTTCGGAACGCTTACGCCGGATGCTGAATATGGATAGCTTTGACTGGGCAGAATTGGGACGGAACGACCTGCTTCCTGCCGGACATCAACTGAACAAGCCGGAACTGCTGTTCGAAAAGATAGAAGATGCCACTATTGAGGCACAAGTACAGAAGCTGCTCGATACGAAGAAGGCAAACGAAGAAGCAAACTACAAAGCCAAACCGATCCGCGCCAATATCGAGTTTGACGACTTCATGAAACTCGATATCCGTGTAGGCACTGTTCTCGAATGTCAGAAAGTGCCTAAGGCCGACAAACTGTTACAGTTCAAGATAGACGACGGACTGGAGACACGTACCATCGTCAGCGGTATCGCACAACACTACAAACCGGAAGAGCTGGTAGGCAAGCAGGTCTGCTTCATCGCCAATCTGGCTCCACGTAAACTGAAAGGCATCATCAGCGAAGGTATGATCCTGAGTGCCGAAAACCATGACGGCAGCCTGGCTGTCGTAATGCCCGGACGGGAAGTGAAATCCGGAAGTGAAGTGAAATAAGTAATAAAATAAAGGGTGTACTCAGGTCTCTATTGAATGAGGCTCCGGGTGCACCCTCTGTTTTTTTATTCAACCGTACTAACGTTTTAAGAACGAAAAGGAGGAATCTGCTTTAATATGACAGAGCAATCGCTAAAAGAGAAAACAGCCAAAGGATTATTCTGGGGAGGATTCAGCAATGGCATCCAGCAATTACTGAACCTTCTGTTCGGAATCATCCTCCTCCGTATGCTGGATGCAACGGACTACGGTATGATAGGCATGCTGGCCATATTTACCGCTATAGCCAATTCTATACAGGAAAGTGGTTTTACTGCCGCTCTCGCCAATAAGCAAGTGTTCCGTCATGAAGATTACAATGCGGTGTTCTGGTTCAGTTTTCTGATGGGGGCATCGCTTTATCTGCTGCTCTTTTTCTGTGCCCCTCTTATAGCGGATTTTTATAAGATTCCGCAGCTCGTTCCCTTATCCCGTTTCCTCTTCTTAGGCTTTCTGATCTCCAGTTGCGGGACCGCCCACAATGCGGTGTTGTTTAAAAAACTAATGGTAAAAGAGAAAGCGAAAGCTACAATTATCGCACTACTTTGTTCGGGGACCATAGGAATCGTAATGGCATACAACGGAATGGCTTTCTGGGGCCTGGCCGTACAGCAGATCACTTATATTTCCATCGCCAATGCGTTGCTGTGGCACTTCTCTCAATGGCGTCCCACTTTTTCATTTAATTTCAAACCCATCAGAGAGATGCTTCCATTCAGTAGTAAGCTACTTATCACCAATGTATTCCATTACATCAATGATAATATATTCTCTGTTCTTCTGGGACGTTTTTATACCAGTCAGGATGTAGGATATTATACCCAAGCCAACAAATGGACCAATATGGGATTCTCACTGATCAGCAACATGATCAACGGGGTGTCTCAGCCTGTCCTGGTCGAAACCTCTTCCGACGCCATGCGACAGAAAAATATATTTCGGAAGATGCTACGTTTTACAGCCTTCGTATCGTTTCCCTCCATGTTCGGACTGGCATTGATAGCCAACGAGTTCATCGTAATTGCCGTCACCGCCAAATGGCAGGCATGTGTACCCATCATGCAGATTCTTTGCATCTGGGGAGCATTTGTCCCCATTACTTATATGTACTCCAATCTGCTGATCAGTAAAGGAAAATCGAATCTGTTTATGTGGAATACCATTGCACAGAGCCTGGTTCAACTCACAATACTTCTTTGTACGATCTCACAAGGCATACTCGTCATGGTCGCGATTTATACGGTTATCAACATCGGCTGGCTGTTGATATGGCATTACTTCGTAAACAAGCAGATACACATTACCCTGTGGGAGGCCCTGAAAGATATCACCCCGTACCTACTGATTTCCATAGCAGTCATAGGCGCCAGCCATTTCTTAACACTCGGCTTCCACAACCTTTATGTGTTGCTGATACTCAAGATAACAATAGCCGTGAGCCTTTATGTATTCATCATGTGGATCGGCAAATCGGTGATTTTCTTTGAAAGTGTACAGTTTATCCGGAAAAAACTCCAGAAATAAGCTATGAATATCCTGATTCAACAAACCAAAGCATTTCCTCACCGTGCCAATAGTTTTTATTGGTTCTATGCGCAACTGACCGAATGGCTGACTGCACACGGGGTAGATAGCAAACTTTACTTTTCGTACCTGGAACTGGCTGACAGTGAATTTGAGAACGGGCTCTTGCTGCCTGATCATTATCCTCAGTTCTACACTCCCCGGAACATCGAGGCAATCTGTGAATTTATTGCCGATAAGAAAATAAATGTAATTCTTGACTACTCACATGTCATCACCGGAGACACACGCAGATATTACCTTGAAATCAGGAAAAGAAATCCCGGTATAAAAATATTCACGATGATTCACAACTGCCCCAGCCACACGACGCAGTTGAAACAATACGAATTGTCTACACTCCGTTTTAAGGATGTACGCGGGGCAAAACAATTCTTTCAATGGATGTTGCCACAACTTTATATCAACTTGTTAAAAAGAGTGGTCAGCCACCAGAACCGTTCAGCCTACGACACGCTTGATGAAGTAGTGCTGCTTTCGCCTGCCTATATCCCCGAGTTCAGAAAACTTATCGGTAAAAAAGATGCCCGGAGGCTATCTGCCATTCCCAATGCCATACAACCTGTACATAGCGTCATCCCAATAGAACAGAAGGATAAAGAAATTATCTTTGTGGGCAGAATGGCAACCGAAAAGGCATTACCCAGATTATTGAAAATATGGGAAATGATTCAGGATAAACTGCCGGACTGGAAACTTACACTCGTAGGAGACGGACCGCGATTCGACACATGCCGGCAGATCATCAGGGAAAAAGAATTGAAACGTGTCCGACTGACAGGTCATCAAATGTCTATTCCCTATATCGACCGTGCACGGATCATCTGTCTGACTTCTGTCATAGAAGGATTGCCCACCGTATTTACGGAAGCGATGTCATTAGGGGTAATTCCCATCGGATTCGACTCTTTCAATGCAATCTACGATATGATAGATGACGGGGTAGACGGATTTATTATCCCTGACAACAATTATGAGCAATATGCGGCAACTATTCTTCGTTTAGCCGGAGATGACACACTTCGCTGCCGGATAGCCCATAAAGCACAAACCCGTAAAAGCAGGTACGACATCGAGCATGTAGGCCCGCTATGGATGGACACTTTCCGCAGACACGGATTAATTTAACAGAAGAACACCATGAAAGTAACGATCTATCCTCATTCTACCAGTAAGGGCGATATACGGGTTAACCCGTATATCAGCGACTTTATCCAAACATTGGAACAAAACGGAATGATAATAGCCAATCCTCCGCATAAGAATCCACTGTTCAGCCTTATCCCGCAGAAAACGGACAGTGACGCTTATATTTTTCACTGGCTGGAGAATGTGCCGGATTATAAATATGGAGTATTACAAACCCTCGCTGCGATCTGGCTCCTTTTCAAAATCAAACTGCACAACAAAAAAGTGATATGGTTCCTGCACAACAAACAGCCTCACATAATGAAGCACCGATGGTCGAAAAAGCTATTGATAGGCCTCCTTCTCCGCAAAGCGGATTTGATAGTGACCCACGCCACAGAAGGTATAAAAGTTGTTCAGGATCAATACCCTAAAGCCGTTCCCAGAACGATATTCTTACATCACCCCACAAAGAACCGGATAGAAGAATATATGCCTCAACCGGCAGAAACCGACCTGTTGATCTGGGGTAATATCTCCCGATACAAAGGAGTGCCGGAATTCGTGCGCTTTGCCACGCGACATTCACTAAAGCTCAAGACTAAAATTATCGGCAAATGCAGCTCTACGGAACTGCTGGAAGAGTTGCGGACAGAAGGTAACGACAGGATCAGTATTGAGGACCGGAGTATCCCTTTTGACGAATTAAAACAAGAGATACGCAAATCACGCTTCGTACTGATACCCTATGCTGCCGAATCAATCCTGAGTTCGGGAATACTGATGGATTCTCTTTCATTCGGAGCTCAAGTAATCGGGCCGGATGTAGGCTCTTTCAAGGACTATGCAGCCGATCCTTTACTGAACGTATATACTTTTCATACGTTTGAAGACATACCGGACCTTGTCAACAAAGCAAACAAGGCGGTAAACATAGCCGATTACAATCGCTTCCTCGACACACACAGTTGGAACGAATTCGGCAAAGAATTCCAAAATTTACTTCAGAAAATAATACAGTTATGAAAGTTCTCTATACATTCGGCGGAATGCCCCATTACCTGAACGCCATGCTCAACAAGCTCCACGAAAAGGGAGTGGAAGTCACAGTCGTTACTCCACAAAAAGGAAATGCCACCATCGGCAAAGGGGTAAAAATGGTAGAAGGAGGTACATACAGGCATCTCACCAGTACCGAAAAGAAAGCATTTTACGGAAAAAGCGCTTACCCTGCCTTACCGGAAATAGTGCGTGAAGAACGACCGGACATTTTAGTAATGGGATGGCCTTACTTCCTGCAAGTATTCTTCCAACCCGGATTGAGAAAAGCTATGAAGGAGTGCCGGACACGGTTGGTGATTCGCGAGATTCCTTTCCAAACCCCTCCCTATGGAAAAATTAAAGAGTATTTCCGGAAAAACCCGATGTACGACGAAAATATGAGGCTGGTGAGTACCGGAACCGGCTTTTACCTTAAACAATGGCTCACGGCCAAAATACGCAAATATTGCTACGCACGTGCCACTGGAACACTGAATTACTCAACGGCCGCATACGATATCCTCCCTTCGTATGGTGTGAAGCGGGAACAGATACATGTTACTTACAACTCTACAGACACAGAATCGTTGCTGAAGGAAAAAGAAGCTGTTCTCGCCTCGGCTCCGCTTCTTCCCCACTCCGCCAAACGTGCCTTGCACATCGGCCGGTTGGTGAAATGGAAAAGAGTAGATCTGCTGATCGACGCATTTCCCAAGGTTATCGCTAATCATCCGGACGCAGAACTGGTCATAGTAGGTGACGGACCGGAACTGGATAACTTGAAGAAGCAAGCAGCCGAACGGAACCTGACGGATCGGATTCGTTTCATCGGTGCAGTATATAACCCCAAAGAATTGGGAGCTTATATGAACGAATCAACAGTCTATGTACTGGCAGGCATGGGGGGTCTGTCCATCAATGATGCCATGACTTACGGATTACCTGTAGTCTGCTCGGTATGCGACAGCACTGAACGTGATCTGGTAACGGACGGAGTGAGCGGACTCTTCTTCAGGGAAGGTGATGCCGGCAGTCTGAGCGACAAACTTAACGAACTGTTCGCCTCTCCCGGACGTTGTACCGAGATGGGACGTGAATCGGAACGAATCATCCGCGAGAAAATCAACATTGAAACGGTAAGCGAACGTTATTTGCAAGCTTTCCGAACTTTTATGCAGTAAAAATGGAGTACGATAAAAAAGAATGATTATCTTTAGGCAAACAATAATCATTTAATAGCTCTACTACTATGACCGATCTTACCATCCTTATCGCAGTCATCGCATTGGCTCTATGGCCGATTGTATTCCTTATATCGCGTATCCTGCACGAGAGGAACAAGCTTGCAAAACCCTCGGGTGACACAGCCTCTTCCGAAACAGAAGAGGAAACAGAGGAAATGACCACCTCCGCACTGGTTATGAGTATCCTTCAACAGCTTGGTTGCCAGCCGGAAGTGAACGAAGAAAACCACATCAGCTTCAAGTATCAGGGAGACGACTTTCTTGTTGCAGCCGAGGACGGACTCCGGCTGATCATTGTATGGAATCCCTGGTGGGCCTCTATCAGCATCGATAATCAAGCGTTGCCTTATCTCAAAGAGATTATCAATGCGGTCAATATGAATTCATTAGTGACTACTGTCTATGCACTGGACGAAGATGAGAAAACACTGGGTATCCACAGCAAATGCCACATGCTTTTTGCACCGGAAGAAGAGGAACCGGAGAAAAGTTTCACCGATTTGCTGGACAGTTTCTTCACAACTCACAATACCATTAAGGAAAACCTGAAACAATTGAGCAACGGAATGCCCGATATGGAAAAGAAAGAACGGGTCAGAATCAAAGGGTTTGCCGCTTATAAGGATAACAGTACCGAGCTGAAAGGGGAATAGCTCCCCATCTCACTCCGGCAAAAGAATCTAACGGATCAGTGCCGCTATGATACGTTCGCACGCATGCCCGTCACCATAAGGGTTATGCGTTTCGGACATACGCCTGTATAATTCTTTATTGTGAAGCAATTCGGTCACATTACCGACAATGGCCTCAGCATTCGTTCCCACCAGTTTCACCGTCCCGGCTTCTACTGCTTCCGGCCGTTCGGTAGTATTCCGCATTACCAACACCGGCTTGCCGAGCGAAGGAGCTTCTTCCTGTACCCCGCCACTGTCAGTCAGCAACAAAGTAGAATGTTGCATTGCGAAAATAAACGGCAGATAATCGAGCGGTGAAATAAGATACACATTATCCACCCCGGCCAGAAGCTCGTATACAGGTTTTTGAACATTCGGATTCAGGTGTACCGGATATACAATATCCATATCGGGATGCAGTGCAGCCAGTTCTTTAATTGCTTTACAGATATGCAAGAATCCCTCTCCGAAGTTCTCGCGACGATGCCCGGTAACCAGAATATATTCGCGTCTACCTACTTCGTAACCTTTGTCGCGAAGTTCTTCATGCAGTCTTTCTTTGACTCCCGGTTTCTCCGAAATGATATCGACCGCCATCAGCAAAGCATCGATCACCGTATTGCCCGTAACAAAGATCTTTTTTTCATCAATATTTTCCTGCAACAAATTCTGTTTCGACTTCCCGGTAGGAGCGAAATAGTAAGTACAAATACGATCCGTCACCTGACGGTTCATCTCCTCCGGCCAGGGAGAGAGCATATCGTAGGTACGCAAACCAGCTTCAACATGTCCCACGGCAATCTGTTGATAGAACGCAGCCAGCGAAGCAGCCATGGATGTTGTGGTATCTCCATGCACCAATACCGTGTCGGGACAGAAGTCTTTCAGTACATCACGCAACCCCAACAACACTTTAGTCGTAATATCATATAAATCCTGATTGGGTGCCATGATGTTCAAATCGTAATCAGGAATGATGTCGAATACCTCGAGCACCTGGTCTAACATTTGGCGATGTTGCGCCGTCACACACACTTTCGTATCAAAGTGTTCCGTATCTTTTTGCAAAGCCTTTACCAACGGAGCCATTTTAATGGCTTCGGGACGGGTACCGAAAACAAGTAATATCTTTTTCATTGAACGATTACGATTGAGATTAGACAATTTCTATTTTCTGACTCCGCAAAAATCCAGTTCCAGTTTTCCCTCTTCGCGGGGTAATTCTACAAACGGAGTGTGGCGCACGAGCCATACAACAATATCGGCTTTTTTGTAAGCCTCCCGATAATCTGTCAGATGAAAGCTGGCGTGTGAAGCGACATTAGGTTCAACAATCAATACTTCAGCACGCGACTCGGATACGATACGGGAAGCGATATATTTGGCAGGGGACTCACGCAAATCATCGATATTGGGTTTGAAGGCAAGCCCCATGCAGGCTACTACCGGTTCCCGGTCATTCTTCTCCACAAACTGCTGGCAGGCTTCCATTACTTTGTTGGCACACCAATCGGCTTTATAATCATTCGTTTCACGGGCACGTTTGATGATCTGTGCCTGTTCGGGATAGTCCGAAACAATAAACCAGGGGTCAACCGCTATACAATGTCCGCCCACTCCGCAACCGGGTTGGAGGATATTTACACGCGGATGCTTATTCGCTAAATCAATCAGTTCCCATACGTTGATACCTGCCTTGTCGCAAATCATAGACAATTCGTTGGCAAAAGCAATCTGTGAGTCGCGCGAGGAATTCTCGGTGAGTTTACACATTTCTGCTGTCCGGGCATTGGTAGGATGCAGTTTACCCTGTACAAAGGCAGAATAAAACTCAATGGCCTTTGCTGTCGATTCGGGATTGATACCACCGATAACCCGGTCGTTATGAACCAGTTCATAAAGTGTATTGCCGGGCAACACACGTTCGGGACAATAAGCTATGTATATCTTATCTTTGAGTTCGGGACGCTCCTTATAAATGACTTCGGCCATGCGTTCGGTAGTAAATACCGGTGAGGTGGATTCTATCACGAACAAATTGCCTTCCCGCAGATAAGGAATTACGGAACGGGTAGCCGATTCCACATAGGTGATGTCTGCACGGTGGTTTTGCTTGAAAGGAGTAGGCACTACCACAAAGAAGGCGTCTGCCTGCTCGGGCTTTGAAACCGCACGAAGGTTTCCTGTCCGCACTACCTTTTTGACAATTTGGTCCAGTTCCGGCTCCACAATATGTATCTTACCCTGATTGATAGTTTCTACAACCGAAGGATTAACGTCCACACCTACAACCTCATAACCATGACCGGCAGCCACGGCAGCCGTAGGAAGTCCAATATAGCCTAATCCTAAAAAAACAACCTTTTTCATACGTATATCTCCTTATCTATAAGTGCCGCAAAAGTACAAATAATATGTGACTTTGTACGGTTTCTCACCGAAAACCACTACTTTTGCCAAAACATTTCGATCGAATGAGAGTTTTAATTATCAATACTTCCGAACGTATGGGTGGAGCAGCCGTCGCGGCAAGCCGCCTGATGGAATCGTTGAAGAACAACGGTATCAAAGCCAAAATGCTGGTGCGCGACAAGCAAACCGACCAGATCAGTGTAGTAGGTCTGCAACGCAACTGGTGGCAAGTATGGAGGTTCGTTTGGGAACGTATCGTCATCTGGAAAGCCAACCGCTTCAAGAAAAATAATCTTTTCGCAGTCGATATAGCCAATACGGGTACGGATATTACAAGCTTGCCCGAGTTCCAGCAGGCAGACGTCATCCATCTGCATTGGGTGAATCAGGGAATGTTGTCATTAAACGATATCCGGAAGATACTGAAATCCGGTAAACCGGTCGTATGGACCATGCATGACATGTGGCCCTGCACGGGCATTTGCCATCACGCCCGCGAATGTACCAACTATCATCAGGAATGCCATCACTGCCCGTACCTATACGGGGGAGGAAGTAAGAAAGATTTGTCAAACCGTATCTTTCATAAGAAGCAACAACTCTATAAAGAAGCCCCGATCACTTTCATCACTTGCAGCCAATGGCTGAAAGGACAGGCCGAAAAGAGTGCCTTGCTGGCAGGAGAGACAGTAATCAGTATTCCTAACCCCATAAATACCAATCTTTTCAAACCCAGAGACAAAAAAGAAGCGCGCCGCAAATGTCATCTACCCCAAAATGGTAAACTAATCCTTTTCGGTTCGGCAAAAATTACCGATAAGCGGAAAGGCATCGATTATCTGATTGAATCGTGCAAGTTACTGGCAGATAGGCATCCAGAATTGAAAGAATCGCTTGGTGTCGTTGTCTTTGGCAAGCAATCGGAACAACTGAAATCACTTCTTCCCTTCAAAGTATACCCGCTTAACTATGTAAGCAACGAACACGAGCTGGTGGATGTCTACAATGCAGTCGACCTCTTTGTCACCCCCTCACTGGAAGAGAATCTGCCTAATACCATCATGGAAGCTATGGCATGCGGTGTACCTTGCATTGGCTTTAACGTAGGCGGCATCCCGGAAATGATAGATCATCTGCATAACGGATATGTAGCACAATACAAATCATCCGAAGATTTTGCCAACGGTATTTACTGGGCACTGACCGATCCGGACTATCCCTCCCTCTCGGAACAAGCTAACCGGAAAGCGATTGCCAACTATTCGGAAAGTATCATCGCCAAGAGATACATCGATGTCTACAACAAAATTACAGGAAGATATGCATAGCCACCTCAGCCCCAGATTCTCGGTCATCACGGTGACTTACAATGCCGAAAAGGTATTGGAGGATACCATACAGAGCGTGATTTCACAGACCTATCATCATGTGGAATATATCATCATCGACGGTGCATCGAAAGACGGCACTATGGCGATTGTAAACCGATACCGGGACCGGATCAGCCGAGTGGTGAGTGAACCGGACAAAGGACTTTATGACGCAATGAACAAAGGGATTGCCCTGGCAACGGGAGACTATCTTTGTTTTCTGAATGCCGGGGACAGTTTCCATGAAGACGATACACTGCAAAAGATGGTTCACTCCATCAATGCCAATGAGCTGCCCGACGTGCTGTATGGGCAAACCGCCTTGGTAGACACAGAAAGACACTTCCTCCGCATGCGCAGGTTATCGGCACCGGAGACCCTGTCCTGGAAAAGTTTCAAACAGGGAATGCTCGTATGCCATCAGGCTTTCTTTGCCCGCCACACACTCGTCGAACCATATGACTTACAGTATCACTTCTCGGCAGACTTTGACTGGTGCATACGTATCATGAAGAAGGCACGCACCTTACACAACACACATCTCACTCTGGTTGATTATCTGGAAGAGGGGATGACAACGCAGAACCGCAAGAAATCACTTCTCGAACGGTTCCGCATCATGACCCGATATTATGGTTTACTGAGTACCCTTGCATATCATGCCTGGTTTGTGGTAAGAAGTCTCTTCATTAAATCAGCCACTCCTTCCGACGCTCCTTTCTGAATGACATGTATCGGGCGGAAGCTATGCACATCCACCGGTTTGGGATCGATAAGGTATACTTCTGCATTCCGAGGTACGTAATTAAGCAACCCCGCTGCAGGATATACATTCATCGATGTACCGATAATCACAAAGATATCGGCTTTTTCTACCCAATTGATAGCTGTCTCTATCTCCGGGACCGACTCACCAAACCAAACTATAAACGGACGAAGCTGCGAACCGTCTCCGGCAAGATCACCCATCTTTACTTCAAACTCCTCCGGCCTCAGTTCTTTAATGTAGTGGGGGTTATTCGGATCCCGGCTTGAACATACCTTAGTCAGTTCACCATGCAAATGGATGATGTGGCTGCTGCCTGCCCGTTCGTGTAGGTTGTCTATGTTCTGCGTTACAATCGTTACACGGAAATCTTTCTCCAGTTCGGCCAGCAATTCGTGCCCCCGATTGGGTACTACTTCCAGCAACTGCTTACGTCGTTCATTATAGAAACGGACCACCAATTCGGGATTACGCGCATACCCCTCGGGGGTAGCTACCTGCTCCACCGGATAACGATCCCACAACCCTCCTGCGTCACGAAAGGTACTGATACCACTTTCGGCGCTCATACCGGCGCCTGACAATACAACCAGATTCTTCATACCAACTATTATTTTAAAGAAAAGCCCCCTCTGCCCGTTTTCGAGAAAAGCCAGAAGATGGAGCCTCACAAATTTAACTAAAATCTCCGAATAAACGAAGAAACCACCAAACATTCCACTTCTTCCCAATGCCTTTCCCATGACCGCCTGACCCGGATCGTATTGGATAATATAAACAATCCTTTCAAGAAACATCTTCCATCCCGGTTACGAAGTTAGCCGATAATAAGAAATTTTAAAACCAAAAAGTAAAATCATTCAAATAAAACACTTACTTTTGCCGCTTGTTAATTTGCAACTGACTGAAAGTGAAATAGAACATTCGGTCTCCAACAAAAAAATATATGGATAAATTTAGTTATGCAATTGGCCTCGGAATCGGCCAGAATTTATTAGGAATGGGTGCTAAAGGCATCGCAGTAGATGACTTTGCTCAAGCTATAAAAGATGTGCTCGAAGGAAACCAGACAGCCATCAGCCATCAGGAAGCCCGCGAAATCGTGAATAAATATTTCGAAGAGCTGGAAACCAAAATGAATGCAGCTAACATCGAACAAGGAAAAGCATTCCTGGAAGAAAACAAAAAAAGACCGAATATTGTTACCCTGCCCAGTGGACTACAATACGAAGTAATCACTGAAGGTAAAGGAAAGAAAGCCCAGGCTACCGATCAGGTGAAATGCCACTATGAAGGTACACTGATTGACGGAACTTTGTTCGACAGTTCTATCAAACGCGGACAACCTGCCGTTTTTGGTGTAAATCAGGTAATTCCGGGATGGGTAGAGGCTTTGCAGTTGATGCCGGAAGGTTCAAAATGGAAACTTTATATCCCTTCTGAATTGGCTTACGGCGCACAGGGAGCAGGAGAAATGATCCCTCCTCACAGCACACTCGTATTCGAAGTAGAATTAATCGAAGTATTATAAAAATAAAATCGTAAAGCAAAATGAAAAAAGTAAGTATTTTAGCTGCTGTAGCCATAGCAACAGGCTTAGCTTCATGTACGGCTCAGGCTCCTAAAGCCACTCTCAAAACCGATGTAGATTCACTGTCATACGCTATCGGCATCAGCCAGACTAACGGTCTGAAAGACTATCTGTCACAGCGCATGGAGATGGATACAGCATACATTGCAGACTTCCTGAAAGGCGTAAACGATGCTGCCAATAAAACAAGCAAAAAAGACCAGGCTTATCTGCTCGGTCTGCAGATCGGATCACAGATGGCTGGTCCTCAAGCTATCAAAGGTATGAATCATCAGCTGTTCGCTGACGACTCGACTATGACTGTCAACAAGAGCGATATCCTTGCAGGTGTGTTCGCAGGTGTACTTAACAAAGATATGAAAATCACTCCGGAAGAGGCTCAGGTGCTGATTCAAAAGATGATGGAAAGCATCAAAGGAAAAGCTGCCGAGAAAAAATATGCCGATAACAAAGCTGCAGGTGAGAAATTTCTTGCTGAAAACAAAACAAAAGAAGGAGTAAAAACCACTGCAAGCGGATTACAGTACAAAGTGATCACTGAAGGTAAGGGTGAAATTCCTAACGATACATGTAAAGTGAAAGTAAACTACAGAGGCAAACTGATTGACGGAACAGAGTTCGAAAGCACTTACACACGTAACGAACCGTTCGTGACTAACGTAGGCGGAGTTATCAAAGGTTGGACAGAAGCTCTGAAAATGATGCCTGTAGGTTCTAAATGGGAACTTTACATCCCGCAAGAACTGGCTTACGGCTCAAGAGACATGGGACAGATTAAACCGTTCTCAGCGTTGGTATTCGAAATCGAATTGCTGGGTATAGAAAAATAAGAAGCTGTCAGGCTTTGCTGAAAAACAAACAGGAGAGATGCCGGATAATTGTATCCGGCATCTCTTTTTTTGCATCCGGATAATTAGAATAGAAAGTATACGATTTTTCTGTTTTTTCTGACTTTTATATAGAGAAATTAAAATAAATCTCTATATTTGCTTACTATTTGATAACAATTGGAATTTACATTTATTATTATGGAAAAAATAGACAACCTTGACAGGCAGATTCTGGAGATTATTTCTCAGAACGCCCGTATCCCTTTTAAAGATGTGGCAGCAGAATGCGGCGTTTCACGTGCGGCTATCCATCAACGCGTGCAGAGACTGATTGACCTGGGAGTCATTGTAGGCTCAGGTTATCATGTAAACCCGAAATCTCTGGGCTATCGTACCTGTACTTATGTTGGTATCAAACTGGAAAAAGGCTCTATGTATAAAGCTGTAGTAGCCGAGTTACAAAATATTCCGGAAATCGTAGAATGTCACTTCACGACCGGCCCATATACCATGCTGACCAAAGTATATGCACGCGACAACGAACACCTGATGGACTTGCTAAACAACAAAATGCAGGAGATACCGGGAGTGACTGCCACCGAAACCCTGATCTCGCTGGAGCAAAGCATCAAGAAAGAAATCCCTATCCACGCAGATAAATAACCGATGGAGTGGTTGAATGAATATCACCTGTCAGGGTTACTTATTGGGATCTGCACGTTTCTGATTATAGGCTTATTTCACCCTGTTGTGGTAAAAGCGGAATATTATTGGGGAACGAAATGCTGGTGGATCTTCCTGATATTGGGTATCGCAGGAGTAGCTGCCTCGTTGAGCACCGACAACATACTTGTTTCGTCTCTTCTGGGTGTATTTGCTTTTTCTTCTTTCTGGACTATCAAAGAAGTCTTTGAACAAGAAGAACGAGTGAAAAAAGGTTGGTTCCCTAAGAATCCCAAACGGACATACAAGTTTTGAGACATACGTAAAAGAGTCAGTTTTTGGCTGAAATATTTGCATAATTCACCCAAAAGCATTAATTTTGTCCCCGCATCCGATACAAAGGATACATCGGGCTTATAGCTCAGTTGGTTAGAGCAACAGACTCATAATCTGGAGGTCCTAGGTTCAAGCCCTAGTTGGCCCACTGAAATCGACTATAGATTATATAATCTATGGTCGATTTCGTTTTATACATACCTTAACAATTATTTTCTCAATGATTCAGCCATAGTTTAAAAGCAGAAAGCTTCTCTTCGCTGATCGTAATTTTCGATTTATAAGGCGGACGGACGGTTACTACTATTTTTCCGTTAAAAAAAGGCTCGGCATGGTCGATTGCATCGATACTGACAAGGACCTGACGGTTGGCACGGAAAAAACGTTCCGGATCCAACTGTTCCATCAGTTTATTCAAAGACAGATCGATGATATGTTCCTGACCTTTCCGGGTAACAGCAAACGTCACTTTATTCTCGGAATAAAAGTAGGCAATATCCGCAACTTGTAAAGACCAGAAACGGTCTACCCCGGAAATAAGGAAACGGGTACGGTAACGTTTCTCTTTGTGTTGAAGTGTTTCAAGCAGGACACCCAGATAATCTTCCGGCCGGGGAACTGCATTATTCAGTAAGCTTTCATATTTCACAATAGCTTCCGACAAGCGCTTCTCGTCTATCGGCTTAAGTATGTAGTCAATACTGTTGACCGTAAATGCACGGATGGCATACTGGTCATACGCTGTAGTAAAGATAATGACAGAGGAAGGATGTACCGCAGAAAGAAAATCAAAGGCATTCCCGTCTGCCAGATGTATGTCGAGGAAGATAAGATCAGGATGGGGATGCTCATGAAACCAAGCTACAGCTTCGTCTACATTGCCCGGAATCATAGTCAGAGTCCATTGTGGACGAAGTCCGGACACCATTGAATGCAGCAGACGTGCTGCCGGAATTTCATCTTCTATAATAACTACATTTAACTTATTCATACAGTAAAGGAACTTTTACGGTAAATACTTTCTCTTCCCTTTGGATGATTATCTCTTTGCCAAGCATTAACAGGCAACGGTTGGATAAATTTTTCAACCCTACGCCCGGAGACTCATGGCTCTTCTTCGGTTGTATGGGATTACTCACCACAAGATACTCTTCCTCTAAGCAGATCTCTATTTTCATGGGTTTACTCAATGTGATGGAATTGTGATTAATAACATTCTCTGCCAACAACTGCAAAGTCAGCGGGGGCAGCATGCAACCGGTATATCCGGAAGGAATACAACAGTTATAGCTAATACAGTCCCCTAAACGGACTTCGTGCAGGAACAAGTAAGATTGTAAAAACTCCAATTCTTCTGCCAACGTAACCAATGTTTTATCCTGGCATTGTAATACATAACGGTATACACTGGACAAATGCTTGGTGAAACGTACCGCATTGCCCGGATTGTATTCTATCTCAGCAATCAATGTATTGAGACTGTTGAACAGGAAATGAGGATTCAACTGACTTTGCAAAGCCGCATAACGGGCAGTATCGTTCTCCGTTTGCAATTTTGCAGCTTCTTGTTGCAGTTTCAGGTTGTTCTGGATGGAACGATTTGCCAATAGTAAGCCTACAATCACAAGTTCTACCAACCAGACTACAATCAGGATACGCCAACCGCCATTCGAGAAAGTGAACAGATTGGGCAGGCCTGCCAATAATTTGGCAGTAATCAGCAGACCATAGTTCAGCAGAAGGAACAACAGGGTTACGACGAGATAAGTAGCTGTTATTTTCCAACGATGGCGGATATTGAGTGCATACTGATTGTTTATCCACGAACTGATCCGAAGTGTAGAATATCCCAGCACATTGAGAGCTGCAATAAAGAAGACGAATGCTCCCTTTGAATAGAGAACATCCGCTACTTTAGGAGTAAGCTCCGTATAGTTGACAAGCAGGAGGTAGGAAAAGATACCTAATCCCGAGAATAGCAGACCATATAACAGGGTATTCCATTTCATGCGAACAAAGCTATCATATTTCGGGTAATTATCATAAACTATTTAATATTTATTCAAAGCTCTGATCAATTCGGAATAAGATCCTTGTGCCGAGACTTTCGCTTGTACATGGTTGATTTGGGAGGCCTGCCGATACGTTTGTGCCTCAATCACTTCTATGACAGAGGCCTTCCCTTCAGTGTACCGTTCCAATGCCATACATTCGTTTTCAAGAGCCTTGCCCAGTGAGCTTTCGGTAAGCCGTACCTGCTCTAAGGCTTGGGAAAGCGAAACGCGGGCTGTTTCAACTTCCAGTTTTACCTGATCGGTTACCAGGTTCAAGTTGTCGGTTGCCATACCTATTTTCAAAGACGCAGCCCGCTTTTCATCACGTCTTTTCCCCCATTCGAATAATGGAACGGACAGCTTGGCGTAAACCGCATAATTAGGGTCGAGATCAGAATGGAAATCATAACCGGGTGAAGAATAACTTCCATCCACACCTACATAAAATTGAGGCTTATATTTAGCATCTGTCAATTTCTTTGAGCTTTCTGCCATTTTAATCCGAGCATAAGCCATTTTCAACTCCGGACGGTCGGTTCCACCAGTCTCCCATAACTCCCCATCTAATACAACTGCAGAAATCGTATCTTCTATTTCAGTCGGGGCATGAAGTTCTACACCAATCAGAGAGTTTAGTGCCATACGCCCTGTTTCAAGATTTCTCTTAGCCTGCAACAGCTGATACTCTGCTTCATTCAGTTTCACTTCCGCCATGAGCAAATCCTGAGGATCGACCAATCCAGCTTCCACCCGTTCCCGAATGGTCTGAGAGAGAGTAGCGACCGAATTACGGTATTCGGTAGTTATGCGGACTATTTCCGAACGCGCAACAGTATTCCAGTATTGCATATCTGTCTGATAACACACAGCCGAACGGAAATAATCGGCTTGATATGTGGCCAGACTTTGCTGATGTTTAGCTAACCGGATATTCTCCAACAATCGTCCACCCGTATAAACAGGTTGCAATAAAGAGAGTGAAGCCCCGTACTTCATATTTCTCCCTTCAAAAGTCATCGGATTTTGCATCGAGGGTAAGTCAAGATCCAACTGAAGGGGATTACCGGTATACTGAAAATTCGCATCCCCTGACAATTTGGGTCTTAGGTCCTTCTGTGCCGCTTTCTCCAATTCGATACTTGCAGCGATATTCTTATCCGCAGCTTTCAGGTCGTGGTTATAATCTACAGCCATCGACCTGTACTTCTGCAGCAGATTATTTTGCTGAGCAAAAGAAGCTGTCGGAACACACAACAAAAGGATAAGCCATCTGTTTATTTTCTTCATCGTCATTTCTCTTTTATCTTATAAAACATAGCATAAAGTGCCGGAGTCACAAAAAGGGTCAGCAATGTGGCAAATGTCAGCCCGAAAATGATAGTAGCTGCCATTCCTCCAAATGCTATATCAAACAACAGGGGAACCATACCCAGAATTGTTGTCGTGGCGGCCATTAACACCGGACGAGTTCTCGAAACCGTAGATTCAATCACAGCCGTATAAGGAACAACCCCCTCCCGGCGCTGCACATCTATTTCATCAAGCAATACAATCACATTCTTGATAACCATACCCAATAATCCCAGCCATCCGGCAATCGGAAAGAAACCGAAATCAAATCCAGTCAGAAGCATACCTATGGCTACTCCAATGATGGATAACGGGAGTACACACAGGATAATAACCGGATCACGGAAGTTACCGAACAAAGCGACCAGAATAACTACCAACACAAGAAAAGCCAACGGAAAGAATTTACCGATTGCCTGCATCGCTTCCCCCTGATCTTTGTACTGTGAGTCCCAAAAGAAAGTATAACCCTCGGGCAGCTCCATCGCTTCTATCTCTTCACGAATTTCTCCATGCACTTCGGCCATTGTATGACCAGGTTTCACTCCACACATAGCAGCCATAGACAGCTGCCGGTTGTAAGTACGGATCTGCGGCCATTCCCATACTGACTCGATGCGTTCCGTCACCTGCGACAGAGGCGCCGAATGTTCTCCGTTCCACACCGAGAAATTACCCAAAGAACGGACATCTGTAATGTCAACTCCCTCTGACTTCAATAACACAGGAACTTTCTTTTCACCGTCGCGATAAACTCCCACTCTGGTTCCGTCGCTAATCGATTTTACAGACTCCATCATCTGTGCTTTGGTTATGCCAAGGACACCGGCCTTCACCGGATCGTAAACCGGCCGTATCACCATCGTCATATTTCCCCATTCATTGCGTGCATCTGCCACTTTAGGATTACGACGCATAATTTCTATCGCTACGCCTGTCAACGAGTCCAAAACGGCAGGATCAGGCCCCAGAAAGCGAGCTTCTATCATGGCCTCCGTTAGTGGACTTAATTCAAACTTATTCACCTTGATCAGAGGTTCCGGGTATTTCAGCCGGATAGAATCCTGCAACAGAGCATTCAGCGTCCTTGATTCTTTGGAGCTCTTACACTTCACTAACAATTGGGCATAGTTGGATTGTGGACCAAAAGATATATTCGATAAATAATAACGGGGCGGAGTACGACCTATATAAGATGAAACCATCTCCGTTTCTTCATGCCTACGAATATAATCGGCTATATCTCCCGTCATACGGTCAGTCTCCTCAATCGCTGTCCCTTCAGGCAACCACATATCGACAGTGAAGTATTGCTTATCCAGAGCGGGTACAAAAACCTTGGGAATATACTTGAAACTCCAGGCCGAAAAGAACAACAAAACAATCAACGAAGCAACCGCCACCGTGCGATGCCGAAGTACCCAACGCAATGCTTTACGGAAAAGATTATAATACTTCCCGTCAAACAGGGATGCTTTCAACTCTTCGGGACGCGGACGTCGTACAAACTCCTGAATGAAAAAAGGAGTCTGTGTCAGGGCAAATACCCAACTGAACATCAACGAAACGCCGATCACCACGACCAATGATGATAATAGCTCTCCGGTAATATGGGGTGAATAGTAAATCGGCAGGAAAGTAAGGATAGCAATAACTGTCGCTGCCAATAAAGGCATAGCGGTTGACGAACATGCACGCATGATAGCAACCCGCTTGCGCATTCCCCGTTCCATGTTAATCAGTGCAGAATCGGATACGACGATGGCATTATCAACCAGCATTCCCATAGCAATGATAATCGCGGCAAGCGACATTCGCTGAAGAGCAATATCACATGCCATCATAACAATAAGGGTGGCAAAGATAGAGAAAACCAATCCGCTACCTATCAGAACCCCATTCCTGAATCCGATAAAGAACAACAGAATAGCAACAACAGTGATAACCGAAATAATCAGATTCAAGATAAACCCTTGATTTGCTACCGCCGATTCATAGCCTTGATCGTAGATGGGAGTCAACTCATAACCATCGGGCATGGTTTGAGACAACTCACCAATACGTGCTTTAACAGCCTCTGCCATATCCACGACATTTCCTGTCGGTACAGTAGAAATGGCAATTCCAATTGCCGGACTACCATTTATACGCATTTGGTTTGCAGGAGGAGTCTGATAACTCTCCTTGATCTTCGCAATATCAGCCAAACGAAAATGCTCACCGTTACGTGAAACAATAGTAAGATTCCGGATATCATTCAGCGAATAAAAGTTACCGGTAGACTCAATACGGATACGATTGGTACCGGCATCCATACCACCGGCATCCACAACTTTATTCTGAGCCTCAAAAGCTCGTGCAATGTCGGAAGTCGTAACTCCACTTTGTGCCATCACAGCAGGACTGATTAGAATATCAATCGTCGGTGTTTGCACACCATAGATCTCAATCTTCGCCACATCCTTGACTTTTAGCAATTCATTCTTTATCAGTTTAGCCTGGTCTTCCAGTTCTCTATACGTATGGCTATCCCCCGTCAGTCCATAAAACACGCCGAGCACATCACCAAAGTCATCGTTCACGATAGAAGTTCCCGCACCGGCCGGCAATTTATCCTGCACATCATTCACTTTCCGACGCAACTTATCCCATAGCTGCTGCATCTCGTCAGCACGGATTTCTTTCTTCACATAAACTGTAATCTTCGATAGTCCGGCACGATTTTCTGTTTTCAGATAATAAAGCTCACCCAAAGATTGTATGGCTTCTTCCAGAATGTCGGTAACCTGCGACTGTACTTCTGACGGTGAAGCTCCGGGATAAGAAGTCAGAACCAATGCTTGCTTAATAGTAAAAGGGGCATCCTCCAATTTTCCCATTTTAAAATAAGAAAACAGGCCTCCTGCCAATATCAGCACCAACAATAAGATTGTAACAGCTCTTTTCTGTAGAAAGTACTTTACCATTTTCATAATGAATTCGCCTTAGAAGAGATTGTTACTTTCATACCGTCTGATAAAAAGCGTAGTCCGCTTGTAGCCACAGTCTCGTTATCCTGTAATCCCTCAATTATGATAATATAACCGTTAGGAAGCAGATTTCCCTTTTTCACCTGTCTACGGTTCACCTGATGAGTGTCAGTGTTTACAACCCACACATAATCACCTTCCGACGGACGATGGCATAGAGCTGTCTGCGGAATGGAAACACCAACCGGATTTGTTACCCGGGAAACATCAAATATTGCCTTACCCGACATTCCAGCCAGTAATTCCCCTTTTTCATTTGGTAAAATGGCCGTTAGTAAATAAGAAAGGTTGTTGCGGGTTGTCCCCTTCGATATTTCCATAATCCCTGCCTTATAAATCTTATCCGGCCGGGCATCAAAACGTATCTGAACAGTATCTCCGGGATGTGAAGCAAATGCAATATCTTGAGTAACATAAATCTCCATTCTCAGCCGGTCTATATCAATAAATGAAATGACCGGCTGAGTAGCCTTCACATCCTGAAACTTCTCTATATACACTTCTCCCACATATCCATTAAATGGAGCTATCAAGCGAGTATCCTCCAATTCGTAAGAAGCGGTATCAAAAGCTGCTTTAGCAGTAGTATAATCAGCCTTAGCCTTTTCGTATGTACTGGCCGAAACATTATTCTTCTCGTACAATTTCTCTATTCGTTCAAACTCAGCTTTAGCCTGGCAATAGATCGCTTCGGCCCGTTCTTTACGAATATGAAAGTCACGCGGATCTATTTCAGCAATAATACTCCCCTGTTTGTAAGAGTTACCGGCATATACTTCAAAACGATCGATGGGGCCTCCTACGCGAAACGACAATTCCGATGTACGGAAAGGTTGCGCAATGAACGGAAACTCCGTTGTGTTCTGTCCAAAGCCCGGAATAGCTTGTGTTGTCCTGACAATAAAGTCCTGACTTTGCTTACTGTCTTTATCTGTGCAAGAAAATAGCAGTAAGAGAGTAACTAATAATGCACCTATCTTCATATCTTATTTTTTTAATTTCCCGACAAAAATAGATAATCAGACGATGTAATAAGGAAGTAAAGATTCTGAGACCGGAAAAATGAAGATTGAGTCAGGAGTATATGGGATGAAGCCGATAAAAAGATTATCAGGAGATATTGCTTATACCCAAAAACAAGTCATCCCCTCGTGTCTTCTGACCCGAGGGGATGAACTCTCTGAAAAAAACGG